>Ga0265296_1000182_pt1 | contig 119882 bp, 110 predicted proteins | sample MunlanPumphouse1_FD_189073 | JGI IMG/M metagenome (GOLD analysis project Ga0265296, IMG submission 189073) | Groundwater microbial communities from a municipal landfill in Southern Ontario, Canada - Pumphouse #1 | ecosystem: Environmental > Aquatic > Deep subsurface > Groundwater | place...
CCGAGTGGTATCGGTCCACATCGTCGATCTCCGGAAGTTTGTTGCAAAACCCCCGAATCAACGACTTGCGCTAGCGTCAAGCTAACTTGCTGATACCACTCAACTTAGTTTCGGATCAGGCTCTTAGATAGCGACGAAGCAATCCAGGGCAGTGGACGCGCGCCCCGGATTGCTTCGCCCTGCGGGGCGGCTTACAGCCCCAGCCCCGCGAAGCTCGTCTGGTCGAACTTGAGCTTGAACGTCACATAGGCGCCCGAGCGCGAAAAGCGCGCGTCCTCGAAATCGCGATCGTGGAAGCCCGCGAAATTATAGCCGAAGGTGATGTTCGCATTCTTCATCGGCGCCAGCGTCACCGTCGGGCCGCCCGCCCAGCTGACGGTATCGGCATCGGTGCCGACGCGCACTGTTCCCGACGCGCCGACATCGACATGCTCGCCAAGGTTGAAGCGGAAATCGGCGCCGATCAGGTTTGACCAGCCCTTCACATCATCGGCGCCGAAGCGATCGAAATTGTATCGGGTGCCCCAGAAGAAGCCGATTTCGGCGCGCTCGTACCAGCCTTCGCCGAACCCGCGCTCGCCAAGGGGAGTCCAATTCACCGACAGGCTGTTGAGCAGGCGGCGGCTCGTTGCGTCGCCGTCGATCGTCAGCGCCGGACCACCGATCGGGCCGGCCTGACCCGCAATCGCGTCGCGAACCTTGTCCGAACGGAACTCGCTCTTGTTAAGCCAAGAAATCCGCGAATCGGCGGGGCGGTGCGCCCAGCTCATTTCGAACTGGATCACCTCGGTTGTCGGCGCCGTGCCGGCACCGCTCGCCTTGGCGTAAGTGAAGAGCGCACCGAGCGCGCGGCCTTCGCCGAGTTGACGCAGCCCGCCGAGCGTCAGGCCATAGCGATTGGCGATCTCACCATCGCGATATTCGGCGCGGCCCGTGAGCGTCCAGCGGTCGGCGCGATAGGTGGCGCCGGTGCTGATCGCGAGGAAATCCTCCGTCAGCGTGCCATTGCCGCCCAGGAAGCCGCCGGAGGCGACCGGCTGGTCGACATTGAGCACGTCGCGCGCGCTGATACCGCCTATGGTGCGATTGCCGTCAACCGAGACATCGACCGACCAGCGTTCGCCGAGCTTCAGTGATTGCGATAGGCCATAAGCGGCGAAGCTGCGCGGGCCGTACTCACCGATCTCCTGCTGGTTCGCGGTCGCGAGCAGGCGGGCGCCTGACCAAGGCGTCAGGTCGAAACCGAGGCGGGCGGTGCGTGCCTTGATCGTGTCGCCGTCGGCAATCTCGTAGCTGGCGACCAGATTGACGTCGCGATTGATCGCGTAGCGCGCACCCAAGCGATGACGCGTCGGGAAATCGATGCTGGCGTCCTTACCGCCGAGCGCGAATTCGGTTTGCGCGTCGAGTTCGAGGCGTTTGCCCATCAGCCGCTGCGTTGCGCCCAGCTGGACGATGTTCGACCGGTTGCGCGTGCCGTCGGTCAGGCGATCGTCGGCATGGGTCAGCCCGGCGCGCGCGACGCTGGTGCCATTATCATATTCGACGAGGGCGCGGGCGGCGCGGCGCCGGGCATTGGTTTCGAGATAATCTTCCTGCCACGCGCTGCCGGTCACCGAGAGGTTGCGGCTGGCTTTTAGCCGTGCGTCGAAACCGAATTTGCGCGTGCCATTTTCGCTGCTGTTGAGCTGGCCGGTGCCGAAACCCGCCTCGCGCTCACGGACGTAAGCGAGGAAATCGGCGTTGCTGCTGTGATGCGCGGCCTCGATAAGCCATGCTTTCGCGGTGCCGTCGGCGGCGGTGCTGCCATTGGTCGCCTTGGCGTCGCTGACCGCGAGTTCGGCGCGGACTTCGGTTTCGATGGTGGGGCGATAGCGCGCATCGACGCCGCCGAGGTTGGTCTTGGCGTTGCCATCCTCGTCGTGGATGAAAGTCGCGCCGACGCGCAATTTCTCGTCGTTCGACGACAAGCTGACGCGGCCGCCGGCGTTGAGGACGCGCTGGCCGACGCCATCGACCTCATATTCGGCGACGATGAATTGCGGGTCGAGGTTCGATGAGCGGCTGAGCACGGGCTCGCGGAAGCGGATCGTGCCCGACAGATAATCGATGTCGTAATCGACGTGGCGCGACAGGCTGACGCTGTCGACGATGCGCTCGCTGTGCAGCCGATCGCGCGTTTCGATGCCGATCCGTTCGCTGTTCGGCAATATGTCCTTCGCGCCGAGCTGGTACGGACCGGTCAGGCCATTGCCCTGAATCTCGTCGCGCCGGAAACGGTAGGGCGTATCGGCGACGAACGCCGTCGCGGCGACATTGCGCCCGCGATACTCGGCTTTGCCACCGTTCAGTGCGCGCTGGTAGCGGGCGAGCTGCGGTTCCGAAATCCCGGTCTCGATATCGCCGAACATCGCATAAAATTGCGGACGTTCGAGGCGCAGATAGAGTTTGCGTACCGATGCAGCGTCGTAGCGCGTCTCGTTGCGGTCGGCGTAAATGGTGTAATAGGCGCGCGGGTCGATCACGCCGCCGAACCGCGTGTCATCCTTGTCCTTGTCGCTGTCATAGGCCAGCGTCATCAGCCATTTGCCCCGGACGCGGCCCTTCGCATAGAGCGCGAGGCGCGCGTCGGCGTTGAGATCGTCCAGCGTCTCCGCGACCGGCTCCATCCGGTCGCCCAGCGTGTTGTAGCCGAGCGTGCCCGCGGCAAAGCCGACGATGGTCCACGGCCGATTGCCCGGATCGAGCCAGGTTTCGATCGTCTGCTTGCGCGTCACCTTGTCGTCGCGGAAGGTGAAATCCATCGCGAGCGTCCCCGACGCGGTCGTCGGTTCGAGCTCGATAGAGGCGATGCCGTCGTCGCCATCGATCTTCCACACGGGCTGCGCGCGTTCGAGGCCGGCGAGTTGGCGCGCCTGCTGCGCATCGGCTTCGACCGCGGGATAATAGGGCGCGGGGACGCTGAAGTCGCCGGTCAGCCCGGCGCGGATCGGCTTGCCGTCGCGGTCGGTCAGGCGCACCGCGATCACTGGGCGCGTCACGCCATCGGCGATCAGCACCGACTTTTCGCGGATCAGTGACGCGCGCATCGGGGTGATCGAATAATGGACATTGCGCTCAAGCGTTTCGACGACCGCGCCGCCCGCGTCCTTCACCTCGGCGACGAGGCTGTTTTCGCCTTCGCGGATTTCTAGGCCGCGCCACAGGCTGACCGCGACGCTGCCGTCGGCCGACTTGCTCACGCCTTCGAACGTCAAGGCGTCGGCGGGCTTGCCGTTGACGCGGAGCGCCACCGTTTGGCCCGGGGCGTGCTTGATCGCGGCGCGGATCGCCTTGGCGCGTGGATTATGGTCGGCGTCGGGGAAGAGCCAGCCGATACCGGGCGCCTGCCCCGCGAGCCAATCGCGGCCCGCGCCTGCGGCTTTGGGATCGCTCAGCACGGTCGGCGCTTCGATAGCGACCTTGACCGGCGCAGCACGCGGTGCGCTGGCAACGGCACGGAAGTCGGCGCGCTTCAGGGCGCCGCCGCGGCCTTCGACGAAGCGCGAGATCGCGCTGCCGGCGCTCTGCGTTGAACGCGTGCAGTCGATCGCCGCGCGGTCGAGCGGCAAGGTCGACGGGTCGATCTGCACGACATGCAGGCCGGGACGCACGCCTTCGAAATGATAGCGGCCATCCTCGTCGGTGACGGTGTAGCTGCCGTCCTGCAGCATCACGCGGACGCCCATGATCCCGTCGGCCTTGCCCGGATCGACGCGGCAACCGCCATCGGTGATGCGGCCGATAATCGTCATCCGGTCGCCGAGCTGATCGCGTTTGATCGCAATCGTCGCTTCGGCGATGTTGCTCGTCGACCCGCGATTATCGCTGGCGGTGGCACGGTTGAGCGCATTGCCGGGCTGCGCCGACACGATGACTTCGGCCAGATAGGTGAGCAGCGCCGAGCGCGATGCCACGATGCCAGGCAAGGTGACGGCGAACTCGCGGCCATTAGCCTGGACAACAGCATCGACGCGCACGCCGTCGACCCGCACCGTATCGGCGCGCAGGCGCATCCCGGCGGGCAGTATGTCGCGCACCGTCACCGCGCCGGTGTTGCGGCGCGCGTCGCGATTGGCGACCTCGATCCGATATTGGATGACGTCGCCGGGCACCGCGACCTGCGTCGAGGTCGTCTTGCGCAGCACGAGCGGCAGGCCCGGCTGGTCGACGGGAATGTCGACGCGGACGGGCGCGGGGCTGTTCAGCGTGAAGGGGTTGCCATAGCTCGCGCCCGTGATCGTGAACGGCAGGCCGTCGTCGGGGCGGCGCAGGCCCGCAAGATCGGCTGCGTTCGATTTCGACGGCGCGGTATAGGGCGCGGGCGGCGCGACGATCAGTCGATAGGTGCCCGGGGCAAGGAAGGGAAAGCGATAGTCGCCCGGCGGGAAGTTGTACGTTGTGCCGCCCGCATCGGTCACGCTCTGACCGGTGACGACGCTCGACGGATAGGCCGAGATGCCATCGTCACCGAACACCAGCGCGGGCTGGCCGGTCGCGGCGTCGATGATCGTCACGCGGCTTCCGGCGACGGGCGCGCCGTCGCCGCTGTCGAAGACGATGCCGAACGGATCGACGAGGAAGTTGATCGTCGCGGGCGCTACAAGGTTTGCGCTTGCCTGATCGGTGACGCGAAGCGTCAGCGGCGCGCCGGGATTGACCGACAGGCGGCAATCGCCCTGCGTCACGGCAGGCGGAACGCCGATCGTGTTGATGAAGCCGACGAATTCGCCGCTGTCGTTGGCGGTCTCGGTCAGCGTAATCTGCTCGCGGTCGCCGTTTTCGAGTTCGAGGACGACGGGCAGGGTGTCACGTGCCTGCGGATCGGCATTGGCCGATGCCAGTGTGATCCCGACGACCAGCACTTCGCCGGCGCGGAAATTGTCGGTGCTTTGCAGCGATGCCGGGGCGGTCGATATGCCTTCGTAAACGCCGCCGAGCGGGATCGCGCTGGTTGCGCTGCGCGCCGTCGGGCGACTGCACTGCGTGGGCGCCAGCGCCGCCGATTTGTCGCCGCCGCCGTTCGTCAGGCGATAGGTCGCGATCGCCGGCGGCGGCGCCGGGCGCGGCGTGACTGTCACGTCGACGCGGTTCGACAATGCCTGACCGGGCTGCCCGTCATGCGTCCACTGCGCCGAAGCCGTGTTTGTGATCACTTGCGCGCGCGCCGGTGCGGCCGCAGGCAGCATCGCTGCCGCGACCAAAGCGGTCGCAAGGCCGCAAAATTTCGCGCGGAGTGCCATACAAGCCCCGAAGGGGGCAGCGGAGCCCGGCTTTCGCCGGAACGCGCCCGCTGCCCCGTCCGTTACCCGATCAGTTGACGGTCGCGCGGAAGACGAGCGTGCTGGCGGCGCCCGCGGCGATCGACGCGATCGTGCCCGACACGTTCGGCGCCGTGTAACTGCCGCCCGCGGTGCCGTTGAAATCGCACGTGCCGCTGGTGACCGTGCCGCCCAGCAGGATCGTGCCCGCATTGAACGTCAGCTGGCCCGGAACCGGGTCGTTGATCACCACCGACGTCGCTGCGGCGCCGCCGGTGTTGGCGACCGCGATGCAATATTCGACCACCGCTCCCGGGATCAGCTTCGGATTCGTCGTGTTGTTGAACGGGTCCGAAATGACGCGGCTGGTCTTGGTGACCGCAAGGGTCGCCGTCTGCACCGTATAGTCGTCGTTATCGCTGTGCGAACCATCGCGCGCGATATCGCCCGCCACGCCCGCGATATCGGCAAAGACGGTATCTTTGCCCGCAGTGTTCGCACCGGTGGTTTCGGTGATCGCGGCACCCTGGGTTCCGGCAAGCCCACCCTCGCGCGCCGTGGCACGCAGCGTCACGCCGGCGACCGCATTGTTCGCGAGGCCAGCCGGGATGTCGGAGACGACGAACAGGCGAATCGCCGTGTCGACGACGAGTTCGTCGACATAAGCCGTGATGAGCGTGTCCCCCGCATCCCAGCTTCCGACCGTGCCGGTGACGGTATTGTCGCGATAGATTCGGACGTTATTGACGTTGAACGTGTCGGTGCCGCCGTGTGAGGCGGTCCCGCCCACGATCTGCGACGCGACGAGCGCGAAGTCGAGCGCTTCGTTCGAGCTGTTGGTTAGCTGGAACGTCGTGACGGCATTCGTCTGCCCGGGCACGACATTGGTCGTGACCGTGCCGACTTCTTCGACAAGCAGGTTGATCTTGCGGTCGACGGTGAAATTGTTCGACGCCGACTGCTGGCCCTGTGCGACGCCACCGACCTGATAGTCGACGGTGGCGGTATTGGTGATCGTGGTGCCCGCAGTCGTTCCGGCGGCAAACGCCGGCGTGGCGGCGACGCTCGAAAGCGCCGCCAGACCGATGACACCCGTATAAGTCAGCTTGCTGGTCATAGCTGAGCTCCTAGGCTTTATGTTGGTTGCCGTTTCCCCACCGCTGGCAACCGTTAGGCGGTTTTATTCCTTCGCTATTTGACAACTCCCCGAAAGATGAGCTTGCCCGTGCCGCCGACCGGGATCGGTTTCTGGAAAGCCCAACGGACATGCGTGACATCGGCGGGCTGCGCCGCGCGGCGCGTGCCGTCGGTCATCGGAACCGAAAGGTCGGCAAGCAGTCCCCACTGCTTGCCGCCATCGACCGAGACGAACGGGCGCGTGTCGCCGGCGTCCGCAAAGCGGACCGCGGATGGCATCGGGTTGGTGATCACGAACTTGTCGGCGGGCTGCGCGCCTGCGTTGCGATAGTTGAGCACGAAGACGAGCCGGTCGCCGGGGACGACGACTTTCGGTTCTTCGAGCAATATCCGCTGCTTGCCTTGGGCGTCGGTCGACACGCGCTCGACGAACACGGCATTGTCGAGCGCGACCTGGTTCGCGGCGAGCGCCTGGGCCGGCATCAGCGCGGCGAGCAAAAGGAAAAGGGCGGTGCGCATACGCATCTCCATCAATCGATCTTGGTCTGGAAGGTGACGGTGCGGGTCTGGCCGCCGGCGACGGTGCCGAGTGTGACGTTGACGCGCGTGCCATTGTAATCACCGGCATCGGCATCGGCCGTATCGGACAGCCCGCTGCTGCCGAGCGCCATCGAGCCCGGGACATAGCTGGTATCCGCGGGAATATTGTCGGTGATCGCAAGGCCGCTGACCGAACCGCTGCCCGCAACAGTGGCAACGATCGTATAGGTGATCGTCGCGCCCGGAACCGGATCGGTTGTGCCCAGCGAATTGGTAACCACCGCAGATTTGACGAGCGTGACGGTCGCGGCCGAGACGATGAACGCGCCCGCGTCCTGCCCGTCGGCGCCAGTCGATCCGACGACCGCGTCGCCGCCGCCTTCGCCCTGGCCGGCAAAGCTGGTGCCTGGCGCGCCGGTACCCGTCTTCGCCGCGGCGACGAGGCTTACGATGCCGCGATTGCCGTCGACCACGGTGCCCGGTGTCGTCGCGCGGACGAAGACGGTGACGCTCTGGTCGGGATTCAGCGACGGATCGTTCGCGCCCGGTGTGTAAAGTGTGTCGGTGCTGGCGTCGAAAAGGCCGTCGCCATTGTCGAGATAGATTTGCGTGACGGCGGGGTCGTAGTTGTCGCCGCCTGCGTTCGCGACCGTCGTGAGCCCGAACGCTTCGACGCCGTTGCCGTTGTTGGTGACCGAGAAGGTCAGCATCTGACCTGTCGCGCCGGGCGTGGTCGGAATGTCGGCGGGATTGCTCGAATCGACCGTCACGTCGAGCAGTTCATCGACGAGCAGGTCGACGCGGTTCGAATCGACCGTTGTCGTGCCACCCCCCGTATCGAAGCTCGCGCTCGCGGTATTGCTGATGGTGGAGCCGGCGCGTGTACCGGCGGCCTCAGCCTGTATCGGCAGCGCGAGCGCGGCCAGCACGGCAATGATTGAACAAGAGGGAAGAAGCCGATGCTTCGCGCCCCCCACAGGCGCTATCATCATCACTTTGACTCCGAATAGGTTGGTCCTTGGAGCCGTCAGTCGCCGATAAAGGGTAATTTCTGGTTAAAAAGCAGGAAGGAAGACGCATTTTGACCCAGATAGGGACAGGACTTGTGCCCGGTTTGTCGCAAAACGGGCCGACTGGCGCACAAAGTAAAGCTCGCGTAAGACGAGGCAGTTAACGAGGAGAGCAGGGGTGTCGGAGGACCGGGGCAGCAAGGATGGGCGTCCGCCGCGCATCAATCCGCTGCACCAGATCGAGATCGACGATTTCCGCCGCGACCGGCTTCTTGCGGCGCTCGCGCTGCTTTTTGGCGCCAGCTTCTGTCTCATACTGCCCTTCGCATTGCAGGCGGGCGCCGAATTCTTCCTGCCGCTCACCGCGGCGATCGTCATTGCGATCGCGCTCGTCCCATTGCTCGAATGGCTCGAACGGCGCGGCCTGCCGTCGGCGCTTGCGGCTTTCCTCGCGCTTGCGGCCTTTCTGGCGATTATCAACGCCGCGCTCGCGATCATCGTCGTGCCGGCGACGGGCTGGTTCGCGCGGCTTCCCGATTCGATCCCGCGTATCCAGAGCAATCTGGCGCCGCTGATCGATTTTTATTCGACGCTGCAACGCTTCGTCGATCGCACGCTGATGTCGGTCGCCAGCGGGACCGAGGCCACGGCGCAGGCGGTGGCGGCGACCGCGCCGACGTCGGTCGTCGACTATTTCATCTCGTCGGCGCCCGCCGCCGCGATCCAGCTCTTTTTCGCCGTGCTCGTCATCTTCTTCTTCCTCGCGGGATGGACGCGGCTGCGCAAAGGCACGATCCAGCGGCGCGGCAGCTTCGACGGCGCGATGCAGACCGCGCGCGTGATCCAGAATGTCGTCGACGCCACCGCCGACTATCTGGCGACGATCACGATGATCAACGCGATTCTCGGTCTGACCGTCTCGCTCCTGCTCTGGGCGCTGGGGATGCCGTCGCCTTTCATGTGGGGCGGGATCGTCAGCATCTGCAATTTCGTGCCCTATCTGGGGCCGATCGTCGCCGCGGTGCTGCTCGGGCTCGGCGGGCTGATGACCTTCGATGCTGTCGGGCTCGCGCTGCTGCCGGCGTTGATCTTCATCGGCGTCCATCTGGTCGAGGCAAATCTGATCACCCCGCTGGTGCTCGGCAAACGCCTGACGATCAATCCGCTGCTGATTCTCGTGTCGTTGAGCTTCTGGGGATGGGTGTGGGGTACGCCGGGCGCGCTGCTGGCGGTGCCGCTGCTGCTCATCCTGCAGACGGTGCTCGCCTCGACCGGAACTCCCGATCTGGCGGGTTTCCTGTTCGAACATGGTACTTTGACGACGACCGACGATGTGCGCGATCGATTAAATCGCACACATGAGGAAAGCGACGGTTGACAGGTCGGGGCGAGCGCCATATTGGCGCGGCTCCCAAGCACACGCGGGTGTAGCTCAGTTGGTTAGAGTGCCGGCCTGTCACGCCGGAGGTCGCGGGTTCGAGCCCCGTCACTCGCGCCATTCCTTCCATTTTCGGACGGAATGGCCACCGCGTCTTGGGACCATATCATCACTGGAAATCGGGAAAAATGGCGCGGCGCTTCAGCCGCGCCATTTCCCCAATTCTATCCAGCGCAGCAGCGGCTTCAGTGGCAGGATCCAGACGATCCCCGCCGCAAGATAGAAGACCGCCTGCACCAGTACCGGCCAGCTACCGACCCATGGTGACACGCTGACGACAATGCCCGTCCACACCGCGATCAGCGCGAGGATCAGGAACATGCCGGCGGGCTTGCGCCAGCTCGGCTGGGGGCCGGGTGGTATTTGGCTCACAAACGGTCTCCACAAAGGATGAATTCTTGTTCGGTCAGGATCGCGTCGAGCGCGACGTCGGTCGATTCGCGGGGGGTGGCGTCGATTTCCTGCACCGACCAGCCGATTCCGATCCGCAGCACATCGGGGTGCGCGGCGAAATAGCGATCATAATGCCCGCCACCCTGGCCGATCCGGCCGCCCTGGCGATCGAACCCGACGAGCGGGCAGAAGATGAGGTCGGGTGTTGCCAAAGGCGCGTCGTCCGTGGGCTGGCGCGTGCCCCAAGGGCCCTTCACCATCGTTTCGCCGGGCCGCCAATGGCGAAAGTCCATTTCGGCGATCCGCCCGGCATGGTGGGGCAGAGCGAGCGCGCCCGCTTCCGCAATACCGGCGAACATCGGCATGATATCGGGCTCGTCGCCCCACGCGGCGTAGGCGCCAACGACGGCATGATCGGCGAGGAGATCGGACAGCGGCGCGGGAAGCGCGCGAAACGCCGCAAGCTGCGCCATCCCGTCGAGATTCGCCGCGAAATGCTTGCGGCGAAAGCGCAGCTTTTCGCGTAACTTTTGTTTTTGCTGGACCAGATCGGCGGACAAGTTGGTCATCGCCTCCTCTGGGACTCGGCTTGGCTGGTTGGCGGGACCGCCGAGGTCGTTTGCTGGAAAGTCCTCTGACGCCAGTAACGTCAGGTGGGGACCATATACGTCGGACCAGGGTCCGGGCAGGGACAGCCCCCTAGGATGATGTATCGCCTCAGGGATTTTCGCAAAAGCTCGTGCCGGGCAGTACCCGCCGCCCCCTATGTAGGGACGCGCACCCGCTTGCTCAAGAGGTTTGGCTTGAGCGCGCGGCGCGCGCTAGGGGAGTTGCTCGACTTTCGCGGCGAGCGTCTCGATCCGGTCAGCGATTTGCAGCAAGGCGCGGTTGTTCGACGGGTTGGCCGGCGCCGGCGCGGCCGGGGCATTCTGACGCGCCGATTCCAGTTCCTTGAACGCCGCCTGCTCGCGCGCAACCGCCGCGCGAAGTTCCTCGCGCGCCGCCGCTTCGCGGCTTTCGGCCAGCGCGACCGCGGCGCGAAGCGAATCGGATTGGGGTTCGTTTTTTTCGATCTTGCCGCGTGCTTCCTGCGCATCGTCGGCAAGCATCAGCGCGGCAAAAAGAAGCTGGCGAACCTCGGTCCCGCCGGGCATTTCGCGCGCCTTTTCATCGACGACGGCGGCGAGCTGGACCAGCTGGCTTTCCTGTCCGTCAGCGCAATGGAGGTCGTAGGGGCGTCCCGCGATGGTCAGTTTGACGTCAGCCACGGTCGGCCTCCGCGATCAGCCGGTCGAGTTCGCCGATGACAGCCGCGACCTCGGCCTTCAGCGCCGATTGGTCGGCGGGTGGGGCGGCGACCGATTCGGACCGGTTCGCGCGGTCGGCGAGCGCCTTTTCGATCCGGCTCAATGCGCGTTCGATACGGCCGATGGCCAAGCTGGATTCGTCGAGATCGAGTTCCATGACGAAGGGTTAGCAGTGCCGGGGAGGCCGTGCAATTGCCCTGTCGGTCGAAAATGCGCGGATTTTCCGTCACGGGCGGTTGACTCCTGACCCTGCCACCGCAAAGGGCTGTCCGCATCAAACCGGGCGGCGTGTCCGGTGCCAGCCCAGCCATTTTCCGAGGGACCAATGACACTGCCCGAACGTCAGCTCGCCAACGCAATCCGCGCGCTTGCGATGGATGCCGTACAGGCCGCAAACAGCGGCCATCCGGGGATGCCGATGGGCATGGCCGATGTCGCCACCGTCCTTTATTCGGACTATCTGAAGTTCGATCCCGCCGACCCCAAATGGGCCGACCGCGACCGATTCGTTTTGTCGGCGGGGCACGGCTCGATGCTCGCTTATGCGACGCTGCATCTCGCCGGCTATGCGCGCCCGACTTTGGACGACATCCGCAATTTCCGCCAGCTGCACAGCCCGTGCGCGGGACATCCCGAGAATTTCGAGCTCGCGGGCGTCGAAACGACGACCGGGCCGCTGGGGCAGGGACTCGCGACTTCGGTCGGCATGGCGATCGCCGAACGCCACCTCAATGCGATCTATGGCGACGATCTTGTCGACCACCGCACCTGGGTGATCGCGGGCGACGGCTGCCTGATGGAAGGCATCAACCACGAAGCCATCGGGCTCGCCGGCCACCTTGGCCTCGGCCGCCTGACGGTGCTGTGGGACGATAACAAAATCACGATCGACGGGTCGACCGACCTGTCGACCAGCGAAGACATTCCGGCGCGCTATGCGGCGACCGGCTGGCATGTCGAAAGCTGCGACGGCCATGATCCCGCTGACATCCGCCGCGCGATCGACGCCGCGCTCGCAGATCCGCGCCCGTCGCTGATCGCGTGCCGCACGGTTATCGGGTTCGGTGCGCCGAACAAGCAGGGCACATCGGCGACGCACGGTTCGCCGCTCGGCGCCGACGAAGTCGCGGCAGCGCGCAAGGAACTCGGCTGGACCGCCGAACCGTTCGTCATTCCCGCCGACATCGCCTCGGCATGGGCGGCCTTCGGCGAGAAGGGTAAGTCACTTCATGCTGAGTGGAATGATCGCCTTGCAAGCAACGATAAAAAAATGGAATTTGAAGATCGTCTGAGCGGCAAGATCGTTCCGGGCGACGCCTTCAAAGCCTATCTCGATGGCCTCGTCGCGCAGCCGCCGAAGGTCGCGACGCGCAAGGCGTCGGAGAACACGCTTGGCGCCCTGACCGCCGACATTGCGGCGCTCGTCGGCGGCAGCGCCGACCTCACCGGTTCGAACAACACTAAAACGTCGTCGACCAAGCCGCTGACTAAAGGCGATTATTCGGGCCGCTATATCTACTACGGCATCCGCGAATTCGGCATGGCGGCCGCGATGAACGGAATGGCGCTGCACGGCGGCGTCGTCCCGTACGGCGGCACCTTCCTGGTGTTCGCGGACTATTGCCGCGCCGCGATCCGCCTGTCGGCGTTGCAGCAGCAGCGCGTCATCTATGTGATGACGCACGACAGCATCGGGCTCGGCGAAGACGGCCCGACGCACCAGCCGATCGAGCATCTCCAGTCGCTCCGTGCTATGCCCAACCTGCTCGTGCTGCGCCCCGCCGATGCGGTCGAAACCGCCGAATGCTGGGCGCTCGCGCTCGCGCAGGAAAGTCGGCCGTCGCTGCTTGCGCTGACCCGTCAGAACCTCCCGCCGCTGCGTCATGACGTCGCCGAAAATCTCTGCCTCAAAGGCGGTTATCGCCTTCGCAATGCTTCGGCGGCGCGCAAGATCGTGCTCGTCGCGACCGGCTCCGAAGTGTCGCTCGCGATCGAAGTCGCCGAGAAGCTCGAGGCCGCCGGTCACGGCGCCGATGTCGTCTCGATGGTCTCGACCGAACTCTTCGACGAACAGAGTGCGGCGTATCAGGCCGATATTCTGCCCGACGACGCGCTGATTGTGTCGATCGAGGCGGGCACGACCTTCGGCTGGGAACGCTATACCGGCCGCCACGGCCTGCGCTTCGGCATCGACAGCTTCGGCGCTTCGGCGCCGATTGAAGACCTATTCAAGCATTTCGGCCTTACCGCCGATGCTATTACCCCCCAGATCCTGGCACGGCTCGGCGCATAAGGACCGACGGCCTACTACGCAGAAAGGTTATTTCGACATGGCAGTGAAAGTCGCAATCAACGGTTTCGGACGCATCGGTCGCCTGGTGGCGCGCGCCATCCTCGAACGTCCCGACTGCGGGCTGGAACTCGTTGCGATCAACGACCTCGCCGACGCCAAGTCGAACGCCCTGCTTTTCAAGCGCGACAGCGTTCACGGCGCTTTTCCGGGCGAAGTCAGCGCCGACGGTGACGCCATGGTCGTCAATGGCAAGCGCATCAGCGTCACCGCCGAGCGCGACCCCGCCAACCTGCCGCACGCTGAGCTCGGCGTCGATATTGCGCTCGAATGCACGGGTTTCTTTGCCGATCGCGACAGCGCGTCGAAGCATCTGACCGCCGGTGCCAAGCGCGTGCTGATCTCGGCCCCAGCCAAGGGCGTCGACCTGACCGTCGTGTATGGCGTCAACCATGACAAGCTGACCGCCGAGCATGTCGTCGTCTCGAACGCGAGTTGCACGACCAACTGCCTCGCGCCGGTCGCCAAGGTGCTCAACGACACGCTTGGTATCGAGCGCGGCCTGATGACCACCGTCCACGCCTATACCAACGACCAGAAGATCCTCGACCAGATCCACCCCGACATGCGCCGTGCGCGCGCCGCCGGCATGTCGATCATCCCGACGACGACGGGCGCCGCCCGCGCGGTCGGCGAAGTGCTGCCCGAACTCAAGGGCAAGCTCGACGGCTCGGCGATCCGCGTTCCGACGCCGAACGTCAGCCTGGTCGACCTGACCTTCACCCCGAAGCGCGACACGAGCGTCGAGGAAGTGAACAAGATCCTGAAGGACGCGTCGGAAGGCGCGCTGAAGGGCGTCCTCGCTTTCTCCGACGAACCGTTGGTGTCGATCGATTACAACCACTGCCCGGCGAGCTCGACGGTCGACAGCCTCGAAACCGCCGTGCTCGAAGGCAAGCTCGTTCGTGTCGTCAGCTGGTACGACAATGAATGGGGCTTCTCGAACCGCATGGTCGACACCGCAGGTGTGATCGCCAAGCTGCTCTGATCAAAGGGAAACGTCGATGACCGCTTTCAAGACCCTCGACGATATCGGTGACGTCACCGGCAAGCGCGTGCTCGTGCGCGTCGACCTCAACGTCCCGCTGTTCGAAGGCGCGGTCAGCGACGCGACCCGGATCCAGGCGGCAATGCCGACGATCCGCGAACTGTCGGACAAAGGCGCGATCGTCCTGCTGCTCGCGCACTTCGGGCGGCCGAAGGGTGCGAAGAACCCCACCCAGTCGCTCAGCCTCGTGATGGGCGGCGTCGAGGACGTCCTCGGCCATTCGGTGATGTTCATCCCCGAAGCCGTGGGCGAAGGCGCGAAGGCGGGAATCGCGGTGCTCGCTGCGGGCGACGTCGCGGTGCTCGAAAACACGCGCTTCTATCCAGGCGAGGAAAAGAACGACCCGGCCTTTGCTGACGCATTGGCCGAAATCGGCGACTTCTACGTCAACGACGCCTTTTCGGCGGCGCACCGCGCGCATGGCTCGACCGAAGGCATCGCGCGCCGATTGCCGGCCTATGCGGGGCGCGCGATGGAAGCCGAACTCAGGGCGCTCGACGCCGCGCTCGGCAATCCCGAGCATCCGGTCGCCGCGGTTGTCGGCGGCGCCAAGGTGTCTTCCAAAATCGACGTGCTGCGCAACCTTGTCAGCAAGGTCGACCATCTGATCATCGGCGGCGGCATGGCGAACACCTTCCTCGCCGCGCGCGGGGTCGATGTCGGCAAATCACTGTGCGAACATGACCTCGTCGATACCGCCAATGCGATTTTCGACGCCGCCGATGCCGCGGGCTGCACGATCCATCTGCCCTATGACGTCGTGGTTTCGAAACAGTTCGCCCCCAACCCGCCGACGCGCACCGTCAATGTGCACGAAGTCGCCGCCGACGAGATGATCCTCGACGTCGGTCCGGCCGCGGTCGAAGCCTTGGCGGACGTCCTCAAGAATTGCCGCACGCTGGTGTGGAACGGCCCGCTCGGCGCGTTCGAGACGCCGCCGTTCGACACCGCGACCGTCGCGCTTGCCAAGACCGCTGCGGCGCTGACTCGCGAGGGCTCGCTGATCTCGGTCGCGGGTGGCGGCGATACTGTCGCCGCGCTCAACCATGCCGGCGTGGCTAAGGATTTCACCTTTGTTTCGACCGCCGGCGGCGCCTTCCTCGAATGGATGGAAGGCAAGCCGTTGCCGGGCGTCGACGCGCTGAAGGCTTAGACTTCCCCGTCGCATTGCATCGCGCCCAAGGGGCCGCTATGCGCAGCGCCACATACGTATGCAAACCACCGGAGATCCTATGACCACCGTCCATGCCGCCATGCTCGACCAGATCAAATCGGGGCAGGGCTTCATCGCCGCACTCGACCAGAGCGGCGGTTCGACGCCCAAGGCATTGAAAGGTTACGGGATCGAAGCGGACGCTTTCTCGAACGACGAGGAAATGTTCGGGCTGATCCATGATATGCGCAGCCGGATCGTCACCGCGCCCTGCTTCAATGGCGAGAAGGTGATCGGCGCGATCCTGTTCGAGCGCACGATGGACGGTGATGCGGACGGCAAGCCGGTGCCCGCGCTGCTCTGGGAACGCGGCGTGGTGCCGTTCCTGAAGGTCGACAAGGGTCTCGAGGATGAAGCCGACGGTGTCCAGCTGATGAAGGCCAATCCGGGCCTCGATGCGCTGTGCGAGCGTGCCGTTGCCAAAGGCGTGTTCGGCACCAAGATGCGCAGCGTCGTCAATCTCGCCGATTCCGCGGGCATCAAGGCGATCGTCGAACAGCAGTTCGCCGAAGCCGCGCGCATCGCGGCGCACGGCCTCGTTCCGATCATCGAACCCGAAGTGAACATCAAGAGCGCTGAGCGCGACGCGGCGGACCGCCTGCTGCTCAAGGAAACGCTTGCGGCGCTCGACGCCTGGACCGGCGCGCCGGTGATGCTGAAGCTGTCGCTGCCGACCGAGGCCGGCCTGTTCCAGCCGCTCGTCGATCATCCGAAGGTGCTGCGCGTCGTCGCGCTGTCGGGCGGCTTCGCCCGCCCCGAAGCCTGCGTCGAGCTGGCAAAGAACCCGGGCATCATCGCGAGCTTCAGCCGTGCGCTGCTCGAAGACCTGCGTCACCAGATGAGCGACGACGAATTCAACGCGTCGCTCGGCGGCGCAATCAAGGAAATTCACGCGGCCTCCGTGGCCTAGGTGATGGGAGAGCGGTGGCAAGCCGTCGACGATTATATCGCCGCCAAATTGCTTGGCGATGATGACGCGCTTGCCACCACCCTCGTCAACAATGCCGAACAAGGTCTGCAGCCGATCGACGTATCGGCGGCGCAGGGCAAGATGCTCTTCCTGCTCGCGCAGATGTCGGGCGCCAAGCGCATCCTCGAAGTCGGGACGCTCGGCGGTTACTCGACGATCTGGCTCGCCCGCGCGCTGCCCGATGATGGTGAGATGGTGACGCTGGAACTCGAAGACCATCACGCGAGGGTCGCTCACCAGAATCTGGAACGCGCCGGGGTATCGGACAAGGTCGATATCCGCGTCGGCCCCGCGTCGGAGAGTCTTGCAGCGATGACCGGCGAAGCGCCGTTCGATTTTGTCTTCATCGATGCCGACAAGCAGAGCAACGCGCTTTATGTTGCCGAAGCGATCCGGCTCGGACGCCCCGGCACCACGATCATTGTCGATAATGTCGTCCGCGAAGGCGGGGTGCTGGAGGCGGATAGCGACGACGAGCGGATCATCGGCACCCGCGCGCTGTTTGACATGCTCGCCGCGGACCCCCGCCTCGATGCGACCGCGATCCAGACCGTCGGCGCGAAGAAATGGGACGGTTTCGTGCTGGCGCGGGTGCTTTAGAGCCCGCCCGCGAAGCGGAGCGAGAAGCGGTAATCCCCCGGTTTGATGGTCACGTCGGTGCGCTTTTCCGGCCGCACCGATTCGAGCGTGAACTGTCCGTCGGCAAGCTGCACCGGCTCGCCCAGCGTCGCTTCGAACGGCTGTTGCTCTCCATTGCCGCGGATCCAGACCATCTTCACCCGCACCCGGCCCGCCCACACGCAGCGTGCGTTCATCGGGCAGCGGCTGTCCTCCAGCACCTCGACGGGCTGGACGATCGGCCCGTCGACATAGGCTTTTTGACCGAGCGCGACGTCGCTGCCGTCGGGCAGCGGCGCGCCGCGCGTCGTGGCGCAGGCGGACAGGGCAAGCGCGGCGGGGAGGGCGACGATCGCGAGGCGGTGTAAGTTCTGCATTTGCCCGTCTGTGACCGCGCCGCTATGAACGCGCCATGAAAGCACCAACCTGCCAACTTTACCTCATTTCGCCGCCCGACGTCGGCGGCGATTTTCCCGGCCAGCTTGCCGAAGCGCTCGACGCCGGACCCGTCGCCGCGTTCCAGTTTCGCGTCAAGGACATCGACCAGCACGAAGCGGCGCGGCTCGCCGAACCACTGCAGGCGATCTGCGCCGCGCACGATGTGGCGTTCATCGTCAACGACGATGTCGCGCTCGCGAAGCGGCTGGGTGCCGATGGCGTGCATCTGGGGCAGGATGACGGCGACCCGCGGGAGGCGCGCCAGTTGCTCGGCCCGCAGGCTCAGATCGGCGTGACCTGTCATGCAAGCCGCCATATGGCGATGGAAGCGGGTGAAGCGGGCGCCGATTACGTCGCCTTCGGCGCGTTTTTCCCGACGACGACCAAGGCGGTCGAGCATCATGCGGAGCCCGAAATTCTCGAATGGTGGCAGGGCATGTTCGAACTGCCCTGCGTCGCGATTGGCGGGATCACTGTCGGCAATGCGCCGGTGCTGATCGACGCGGGTGCCGACTTCCTTGCCGTATCGGGTGGCGTTTGGGCGCACGCTGAGGGCCCCGCAGCAGCCGTGCGCGCGTTCAGCGCGCTTCTCGAAGATCAGCCCGCTGGATAATCGCGGCCAGGCGTCTTCGGACCATCCTTGGACGGGCGCGGCGGCGCCGTATCCTTGCGCCAGCCAAAAAGGCCGGCGCAAGGAGCCTCGCGCGACGAAGGCGCTGCGTTGCCGCGCAGGGGCGGCGGGGTAAGGTCCGAACGATCGATACTCATCATGGCGGCCGATATGGCATTGACGTCGCGCGTCCTATTGGATCGATGCGTCAAATCGGCTTCGGTTCGTCGCCTTTTGACTTGCGCCCATTTTTGATTTGCGCTGGGCCCGGCGTATCGCAACACAGCGGGCGGGGAGACATTTATGACCGAAATTAGCACAGCACCGGCGCGCGGGCGCGAACTGACGATCCGCGCAATCCTGCTCGGCGGCGTGCTCACGCTGATGTTCACCGCGGCGAACGTCTATCTGGGGCTGAAGGTCGGGCTGACCTTTGCGACCTCGATTCCAGCGGCGGTGATTTCGATGGCGTTGCTGCGCTATATGGCCGGGTCGACGATCCTCGAGAATAATATCGTCCAGACGATCGCGAGCGCCGCGGGCACGCTGGCGGCGATCATTTTCGTGCTGCCGGGTCTGATCATGGTCGGTTACTGGCAAGGCTTCCCGATGATCGAGACGACCGCGATCACGATGCTTGGCGGCATATTGGGCGTGCTTTTCTCGGTGCCGCTGCGCCGTGCGCTCGTTGTCGATTCGGATCTTCCCTATCCCGAAGGCCGCGCTGCCGCCGAAGTGTTGCAGGTCGGCGCCGCGAGCGCCGAGGGCGCCGAAGAGAATCGCGCCGGGCTGTCGGCGTTGATGTGGAATTCAATCGTCGCGGCGGGATTCACGCTGCTCACCCAGATGAAGCTCGCCGGCGCCGAAGTCGCGCGCTGGTTCGCGGTCGGCAGCGGCGCGACCGGGATCGCGGGCGGGCTTGCCTTCGCGTTGTTCGGCGTCGGCCATCTCGTCGGCTTGTCGGTCGGCATGGCGCAGCTCGTTGGGATGGTTACCGGCTGGTGGGTGCTGCTGCCGATCCTGACGCAGGGCGGAACGGGCGATGCCGAAACGCTGGCGAACACCGTGTTTCGCGCCGACGTGCGCTTCTTTGGCGCGGGCGTGATCGCGGTCGCCGCGATCTGGACTCTGATCAAGATTGCCGGGCCGGTGCTCGGCGGCATTCGCTCGGCGATGGCGGCCAGCCGCGCGCGCGAAGGCGGCGCCGCACTCGCTATCGAAGAACAGGATTTGTCGATCAACTGGGTGTTCGGCGGCTCGCTGGCGTTGATGCTGCCGATCGGCTGGCTGCTGTGGACGGTGCTCGCGGGCGGGCCGCTCGCGGGATCGTCGATGATCCTGATCGCCGGCGCGATCCTGTTCATCATCGTCGTCGGGCTGATGATCGCATCGGTCACCGGCTATATGGCGGGCCTGATCGGCGCGTCGAACTCGCCGGTGTCGGGGATCGGCATCCTTGCGATCATCGCATCGTCGCTATTGCTGCTCGGCCTGCTTGGCCGCGGCGGCGGAGAGGCCGAGATCGACGCGATGGTCGCCTATGCGCTGATCGTCACCGGGCTGGTGTTCGGCATCGCGACGATTTCCAACGATAATCTTCAGGATCTCAAGACCGGCCAACTCGTCGGCGCGACGCCGTGGAAACAGCAGGTGGCGCTGATCATCGGCGTCATTTTCGGGTCGCTGATCGTTCCTCCGGTGCTGAATGTCCTCAACGAGACGCTCGGTTTCGTCGGCGCGCCGGGCGCCGGGCCGAACGCGCTCGCTGCGCCGCAGGCGGGGCTGATTTCTTCGCTCGCGCAGGGCGTGCTCGGCGGCAACCTGAACTGGACGATGCTTGGCTATGGTGCGCTTGCGGGCGTCGGCTTCATCGTGGTCGATGCGCTGCTCGGCCGCGCGGGCAAGCTGCGTCTCCCACCGCTCGCGATCGGTATCGGGATCTACCTGCCGATGGCGGTGATCCTGCCCGTGGTGATCGGCGCGGTTGGCGGCTGGTTCTACGATCGCTGGGCGGCGAAACGCCCGAACGCGAGCTTTGCGCATCGCATGGGCGTGCTGACCGCGACGGGCATGATCGTCGGCGAAAGCCTGTTCGGCGTTCTCTATGCGGGCATCGTCGCGGGCAGCGGCAGCGACGCGCCGCTCGCGGTCGTCGGGGAGGGTTATGCACCCTATGCGCCGTGGATCGGGCTTATCCTGTTCGTCGTGCTCGTCTGGCTCAGCTACAAGCGCACCCGCCGTCTCGTCGTTGCGACGCCCTGACGCTGCGGCTTGCCCTTCGGCGTCGGCGCGGCTAAAGGCGCGCACCTGATAGCTGTGCCCTGCGGGCGCCGCTTTGCTCTTTCCATCCTTGTCTAGTGAGTGTGCGCGATGAAAATCACCGGCGTTGAAATCCGTCCCGGCAATATTATCGAATTTGAAAAGGGGATCTGGAAGGTCACCAAGATCCAGCACACCCAGCCGGGCAAGGGCGGCGCCTATATGCAGGTCGAAGCCAAGAATTTGATCGACGGCCGCAAGCTCAACAACCGTTTCCGCAGCGCCGACACGGTGGAAAAGGTCCGCCTCGACACCAAGGATTTCCAGTTCCTCTATGCCGAGGGTGACGACCTGGTGTTCATGGACAAGGACTCGTTCGAGCAGATCAACATCTCGAAGGATGTCGTCGGCGACGCGCATGAATTCCTGCAGGACGGCATGGACGTCGTGCTCGAACTTTGGGAAGAGCGCCCGATCTCGGTCGAACTGCCCGAAACGATCGAAGCGACGATCGTCGAGGCCGACGCGGTGGTGAAGGGGCAGACCGCCTCGTCTTCGTACAAGCCCGCGATCCTCGATAATGGCGTGCGCGTGATGGTGCCGCCGCACATCACCAGCGGAACCCGCATCGTCGTGCATGTGTACGACCGCGAATATGTCCGCCGCGCCGACTAAGTAACGTCGCCCCCGTGAAGGCGGGGGCCGCTATCGGCGTCGTGCAAGGTTGCTTGCGGCCCCCGCCTTCGCGGGGGCGACGCGTTGAAGGAAAACGATATGGCCGTATCTGGCATCATCACCGTCATGGAACGCGCCGCGCGCAAGGCCGGCACGAAGCTGCGCCGCGACTTTGGCGAAATCGAGCATCTGCAGGTTTCGCAGAAAGGCCCGGCGGATTTCGTGTCGAAAGCCGACCAGGCCGCCGAGCGCACGCTGTATGACGAACTCGGCCGCGACCGTCCGGGCTGGGGCTTTGTGCTCGAAGAAGGCGGGACCATCGAAGGCGATCCGGGCAAGCCGCGCTTCATCATCGACCCGCTCGACGGCACCTCGAACTTCCTCCACGCGATCCCGCATTTCGCGATCTCGATCGCGGTGCAGGAACCGAAACCGGGCGGCGGCTGGGGCGACGTCACCGCGGCGCTGGTCTATCAGCCCGTCACCGACGAAAGCTATTGGGCCGAACGCGGCCGCGGCGCGTGGCTGCACGACCGCCGCCTGCGCGTCGCATCGCGCCGCCACCTCAATGAGTGCCTGGTCTCGACCGGCATCCCGTACATGGGTCACGGCAATATGGCCCAGTGGAGCCGAATTTTCGGTGCCGTCGCGCCCGAAGTCGCCGGCATTCGCCGCTTCGGCGCCGCCAGCCTCGACCTCGCATGGGTCGCGGCGGGCCGTTACGACGGTTTCTGGGAAAGCGACCTGCAGGTCTGGGACGTCGCCGCGGGCATGCTGCTCGTGCGCGAAGCCGGCGGCTTCGTCAGCGATTTTCGCGGCGGCGACCGCGCGATCGAGCGCAGCGAATTTATCGCCGGCAGCGCCGCGGTGCACTCGAAGTTGCAGAAACTTGTCGCGGGCGCGCTCCGTAACGCCTGACGGGCGTAGCTTCTTTATCGTCATGCCGGACTTGATCCGGCATCCCGCTTTAGGACGCTGAAAAGCGGGACCCCGGATCAAGTCCGGGGTGACGAGTGATTGTTCAGCTCATTTCTCGAAAACATACTCGCGGAAGCTGTCCATCAGCGACGCCCAGGTGTTGAACGTTTCGCCGACATTTTCGCGCGGGATGCCCGAGAAATCGAGGTCGACATCCATTTCGAGCACCGGATCGCCCTCGTCATCCTTGTACGCGCGGGCGAAGCGCTTGTCCTTGTTCCACTTGTTGAGCCTGTCGAGCGAGACGCCCTTCGCGTCGCTGAAGCCCATATAATATTGCAGCGTCTTGCACTTCTTGCCCTCTTCGCAGTTCATGAAGAGGACGAGGAATTTCAGGCCGCCCCGATTGCTTTCCAGATAGGGATCGTCGCCCGGCTTGCTCACCAGCGTCGCGGGCCAGCCTTGCGGCTCGAGGATCGCCTTGATCGTTGCGGGATTCGACGCGTTGATCAGTTCGGCATGGGCCGGAGTCGCCGAGAAAAGTGCAGCGACGCCAAAGGCGAGTGCGGCGCGAGCGGTAATTGGTCCCATGGAAGCTCCCTTTATCCAAGTTGCGCGCTGAAAGCGCGGTACTCCGGCCCTTTTTGCGTGGGGTATCACAGCGATAGGGGCTGTCGCCAGCGGCCTTTGTGCTTTTGGTCACACGCGATACGAAAATCCTGCCCGCAGTGCTTGCGACACGCGGCTTCGTGGCCTAAAGCGCCCCCGATAAACGGGTGCCAAGCACCCCAAAATATGAACAACAGAACTGCGAGCTCCCATGGTCGATCTGACGCAATATTTGCCGATCCTGATCTTTCTGGTCGTCGCCATCGGCCTGTCCTCCGCCTTCGTCTTCCTGCCGATGGGTGTCGCGCGGCTGACCGGGGCGCACAAGCCCGATCCGGCGAAACTGACCGAATATGAATGCGGCTTTCCCGCTTTTGAAGACGCGCGCAGCCAGTTCGACGTGCGTTTCTACCTCGTCGCCATTCTTTTCATCATCTTCGATCTCGAAGCGGCCTTCCTCTTTCCCTGGGCCGTAAGCCTCGAGGAAATCGGCTGGGCCGGTTGGACCACGATGATGATTTTCCTCGCCGAACTGACGCTCGGCCTTGTCTATGCATGGAAGAAAGGGGCGTTGGACTGGGAATGAGCAGCTCGATTATCCTGCCGCCCGGCCAGATGCCGGTTGCCCCGGGGACGAACCCCGGAATGATGCCAGTGGCGCCGGGGACAAACCCCGACGCGGCATTTTTCGACGACCTCAACAGCGAAGTCGGCGACAAGGGCTTTCTCGTCACCTCGACCGAGGATCTGTTCAACTGGGCGCGCACCGGCTCGCTCTGGTGGATGACCTTTGGCCTCGCATGCTGCGCGGTCGAGATGATCCACGTCAACATGCCGCGCTATGACATGGAGCGTTTCGGCGCTGCGCCGCGCGCCTCCCCGCGCCAGTCGGACGTGATGATCGTCGCGGGCACGCTGTGCAACAAAATGGCGCCGGCGCTGCGCCGCGTGTACGACCAGATGTCGAACCCGAAATATGTCATCTCGATGGGCAGCTGCGCCAATGGCGGCGGCTATTATCACTATAGCTATTCGGTGGTGCGCGGCTGCGACCGCATCGTGCCCGTGGACATCTATGTCCCTGGTTGCCCGCCGACTGCCGAAGCCTTGCTTTATGGCGTGATGCAGCTGCAGCGGAAGATTCGCCGCACCGGGACGATCGAACGCTGATGGCTCATCCTGCTCCTCTCGTGGCGCCGCAGCCGGCGCTTGCCGATGCGCTGAAAAAGCTGCTCGGCACCGATCTGCTGGCGCATGTTTTCACCGTCGATGAAGACAGCATCACGGTCGACCGCGAAGCCGTCGCTGGCGTCATGATCGCGCTGCGCGACAATCTCGAATATCAGCAGCTGATGGAGATCGCCGGGGTCGACTATCCCGACCGCGCCGAGCGGTTCGAGGTCGTCTATCACCTGCTCAGCGTCACCAAAAACCACCGTCTGCGCATCCGCGTGTCGACCGACGAGGCGACCCCGGTGCCGACGATCGTTCCCGTATGGCCGAACTCCGGCTGGCTCGAACGCGAAGTGTTCGACATGTATGGCGTGCTGTTCAGCGGCAACACCGACCTGCGCCGCATCCTGACCGACTATGGTTTCCAGGGGCATCCGCAGCGCAAGGACTTTCCGCTCACCGGCTATACCGAACTGCGCTATTCCGAAGAGGACAAGCGCGTCGTGTACGAGCCGGTGAAGCTCGCGCAGGATTTCCGCAATTTCGACTTCATGTCGCCGTGGGAAGGTGCCGACTATGTGCTGCCGGGCGACGAAAAGGCCGGTGGGACGGGTGAAGCGCCGGGTAAGGGCGCGCCGTCGCCGATGACCGCGGCCGAAGTCAAGAAGGCCGACGACCAGGCGAAGGCTTCGCCGCCGCCGACCCCGAAGACTACCGACAAGCCCGAGCAGACCGGGGCAGGGGCGAAGGCCAATATCAAGGCCGCAAAGACGAGCCGCGACGGCGCCAGCGCCAAGCCTTCGACCAAGACCGCGAAAACGCCGGCGACCGCGAAGGCCGAAAAGGCGCCGGCAAAGCCGCGCGCGCCGCGCAAGCCGAAAGGAGAGGGTAAATGACTTTCTTCTTCGTCATTCCCGCGAAGGCGGGAATCCCGCTTTTCACCGCACCCGTCGCAAGCGGGGCCCCCGCCTTCGCGGGGGTGACGGAAATGGGTCTGGAGATTAAGCCATGACCGACACCCCGCACGTCCACCATTACGGCGGCGACCTGTTCGAAGGCTATCCGGTCGATACCGCCAATACCGCGGGCGATCAGGCGGTCACCAATTACACGATCAACTTCGGTCCGCAGCACCCTGCGGCGCACGGCGTTCTGCGCCTCGTGCTCGAACTCGACGGTGAGATCATCGAGCGCGTCGACCCACACGTCGGCCTGCTCCATCGCGGCACCGAAAAGCTGATCGAGTATAAGACCTATCTGCAGGCGCTACCCTATTTCGACCGGCTCGACTATTGCTCGCCGCTCGGCATGGAGCACTCATACGTGCTGGCGATCGAGAAGCTGCTCGACCTCGAAGTCCCGGCGCGTGCGCAATATCTGCGCGTGCTGTTCGCCGAACTGACGCGCATCTGCAATCACATGCTCAACATCGGATCGCACGTCATGGACGTCGGCGCGATGACCCCGAACCTGTGGGTGTTCGAGCTGCGCGAGGATTGCCTGAACTTCTTCGAACGCGCGAGCGGCGCGCGCATGCACTCGGCCTATTTCCGTCCGGGCGGCGTCCATCAAGATGTCCCCGAAAAGCTGCTCGTCGACATCGGCGAATGGGTCGAAAAGCGCCTGCCGAAGCTGTTCGGCGACGCGATGAGCCTGGTCATCGACAACCGCATCTTCAAGCAGCGCAACGTCGACATCGCGACGGTGAGCAAGGAAGACGCGCTGGCGTGGGGCTTCTCGGGCCCGATGATCCGCGGCAGCGGCATCGCATGGGATTTGCGCAAGTCGCAGCCCTATGACGCCTATGCCGCGATGGAGTTCGACATTCCCGTCGGCACGCGCGGCGACTGCTACGACCGTTTCATGGTGCGCGTCGAGGAAGTCTATCAGTCGGCGAAGATCATCAAGCAGTGCCTGCGCGACATGCCGACCGGCCCGATCGCCAGCCTCGACCGTAAGGTCGTCCCGCCGAAGCGCGGCGAGATGAAGCAGTCGATGGAATCGCTGATCCACCACTTTAAGCTCTATACCGAGGGCTTCCACGTCCCAGCGGGCGAGGTTTATGTGGCGACCGAAAGCCCCAAGGGCGAATTCGGCGTGTATCTGGTCAGCGACGGCAGCAACAAGCCGTACCGCTGCAAGATCCGCCCGACCGCGTTTTCGCATCTGCAGGCGATGGACATGATGTCTAAAGGCCACATGCTCGCCGACACCACCGCGATTATTGGCGCGATCGACGTCGTGTTCGGGGAGTGCGACCGGTGAGGACCTCCTTCCCGTATCCCGGCGAAGGCCGGGATCCAGAGCGCAATTGCGCTAACCTTGGTTTTCCACTGCCCTGGACCCCGGCCTTCGCCGGGGTACGGAGATATTAATGGCTGACGCACCCCAAATCCCCGACGAAGCCGAAACCCGCGCGCGCTGGGGCGCTTTTGCGTGGACGGCTGAAAATGCCGCGAAGGCGAAGGCGGTCATCGCACGCTACCCCGCGGGGCGCCAGCGTTCGGCGGTGATGCCGCTGCTCGACCTCGCGCAGCGCCAGGTCGGCGCCGAGACACAGACGCAGGGCTGGCTGCCCGTGCCGGTGATCGAATATGTCGCCGCCGCGCTCGATATGCCGTTCATCCGCGCCTATGAGGTCGCGACCTTCTACACGATGTACAATCTCGTCCCCGTCGGCCGCTATCATGTGCAGGTGTGCGGCACGACGCCGTGCCTGCTGCGCGGGTCGGACGATGTGATGGCGGCGTGCAAGAACCGCGGCATGGTGAAGGGCAAGACCACCCCGGATGGCCTGTTCACGCTGACCGAGGTCGAGTGCATGGGCACCTGCACCAACGCGCCGATGGTCCAGATCAACGACGATAATTACGAAGACCTCGATTACGACAGCACCGTCCGCATCCTCGATGCGCTCGCTGCGGGCGAGCAGCCGAAGACCGGCCCCCAGACACCGAAGCGTCACACGAGCGAGCCCGAGGGCGGCCCGACGACGCTGAAGGAAATGGTCAAGGCCAATCACGACTATCGGAAGGACTGGTGAGCATGACCAACGCATCATTCCTTCGTCATGCCGGACTTGATCCGGCATCCCGCTTTTTCCTTCGCGCCGTCAAAGGCAGCGGGACCCCGGATCAAGTCCGGGGTGACGAGATGGGAGGGGTCGCATGAGCCTCGCCGACAAGGACCGCATCTTCACCAATCTCTACGGCTTCCAGCCGTGGAATCTCAAAAGCGCGCAGGCGCGCGGCGATTGGGATAACACCAAGGATTTGATGAAGCGCGGCCAGGACGCGATCATCGAGGAGATCAAGGCGTCGGGGCTGCGCGGCCGCGGCGGCGCGGGCTTCCCGACGGGGCTGAAATGGTCGTTCATGCCGAAGGAGCCGCGCGCCGACCGCCCGAGCTTCCTCGTCATCAACGCCGACGAATCCGAGCCGGGGTCGTGCAAGGACCGCGAAATCATCCGCCACGATCCGCACAAGCTGATCGAAGGCGCGCTGATCGCGGGCTTCGCGATGCGCGCGCGCGCCGCGTACATCTACATTCGCGGCGAGTTCATCCGCGAGGCCGAAACGCTCTTCGCCGCGGTTCAGGAGGCGTATGACGCCGGCCTGCTCGGCAAGAATGCCGCCAAGTCGGGCTATGATTTCGACGTCTTCGTCCACCGCGGCGCCGGCGCCTATATCTGCGGCGAAGAAACCGCGATGATCGAAAGCCTCGAAGGCAAGAAGGGCCAGCCGCGCCTCAAGCCGCCGTTCCCGGCGGGCGCCGGCCTTTATGGCTGCCCGACGACGGTCAACAATGTCGAGAGCATCGCGGTCGTCCCGACGATCCTCCGCCGCGGCGCACCGTGGTTCGCAAGCTTCGGGCGCGAGAACAATAAGGGCACCAAGCTTTTCCAGATCTCGGGCCATGTCGAGCGCCCGTGCGTCGTCGAGGAAGAGATGGGCATCACCTTCCGCGAACTGATCGACAAGCATTGCGGCGGCATTCGCGGCGGCTGGGACAATCTGCTCGCGGTGATCCCGGGCGGCTCGTCGGTGCCGCTGGTTCCCGCGGCCGAGATAATGGACGCGCCGATGGACTTCGATGGCCTCAAAGCCGTTGGGTCGGGCCTCGGCACCGCCGCCGCGATCGTGATGGACAAGTCGACCGACGTCGTTCAGGCGATCAGCCGCATCAGTTACTTCTACAAGCATGAAAGCTGCGGCCAGTGTACGCCGTGCCGCGAAGGCACCGGCTGGATGTGGCGCGTGATGGAGCGCCTGCGCACCGGCGACGCCGACATCAGCGAGATCGATACTTTGTTCGACGTGACGAAGCAGGTCGAAGGCCACACCATCTGCGCATTGGGCGATGCCGCGGCGTGGCCGATCCAGGGCCTGATCAAGCATTTCCGCCCCGAAATCGAGCGCCGCATCCGCGAGAATGGCGGCGCGCTGGAGGCGGCAGAATGATCGGCCGCAGCCTTCGTGTCGTCGGAATAGCCGTTGGGGGCATGGCAATGGCCGCGCCAGCAACAGCAAAGGGCAAGATGGACTCGCTCGTCGACTGCATGTGGCAAGAAGCGCCGACGTCTACTGCACGTTACGTTGATAATCAGGATAAGGCGAAAGAGGCTGCTCTGTTCATGAGAGCGGTTATGCCCTGCCAAGGTTCGATGAATATCGATCTGAAGCAGTTGAAGAAGCGTCTTGCGGCAGCACGTCCCTCGGAAATCCGGCCCGACAAAGAAACCGATGCTTCGGCCTTTTTGTGCACTAAAGACGCGTCCGGCGAAGATCATTGCGCTCCGGTTGAGGAGTGAGGAAAACCGATGCCTAAAGTAACCGTAGATGGCGTAGAAATCGACGTTCCGCAGGGCGCCACCGTCCTGCAGGCGTGCGAACTGGCGGGGAAGGAAATTCCGCGCTTTTGCTATCATGAACGCCTGAGCATCGCCGGCAATTGCCGCATGTGCCTGGTCGAAGTCGCGCCCGGGCCGCCGAAGCCGCAGGCGTCGTGCGCGCTGCCGACCGCCGAGGGACAGGTCATCAAGACCGACAGCCCGATGGTGAAGAAGGCGCGCGAAGGGGTGATGGAGTTCCTGCTCATCAACCACCCGCTCGACTGCCCGATCTGCGACCAGGGCGGCGAATGCGACCTGCAGGACCAGTCGGTCGCCTATGGCCGCGGCGCGACGCGCTATGACGAGAATAAGCGCGCGGTCACCGAGAAATATATGGGGCCCATCGTCAAGACGGTGATGACCCGCTGCATCCAGTGCACGCGCTGCGTTCGCTTTGCGGAGGAAGTCGCGGGCGTCGAAGATGTCGGCGCGATCTATCGCGGCGAGAATATGCAGATCACGTCCTACCTCGAACGCGCGGTCGGCAGCGAACTGTCGGGCAATATCGTCGACCTCTGCCCGGTCGGCGCGCTGACCAGCAAGCCCTATGCGTTCGAAGCGCGTCCGTGGGAGCTTTCGAAGACGCTCGGCATCGACATGATGGACGCGGTCGGCACCAATGTGCGCATCGACGCGCGCGGCCGTCAGGTCCTGCGCGTGCTGCCGCGCGTCAACGACGATGTGAACGAGGAATGGGCGAGCGACAAGACGCGCCACCATGTCGACGGCCTGACCCGTCGCCGCCTCGATCAGCCCTATGTTCGCGTGAACGGCGCGCTTCAGCCCGCCAGCTGGGCCGAAGCCTTTGCGGCCATCGCGGCGGTCAACGCCGGTTCGTCGGTCGCCGCGATTGCGGGCGACCTCGCCGATTGCGAGACGATGTTCGCCGCCAAGACGCTCGTGAACGCGCTCGGCGGCAATCTGCTCGAAGGGCGCCAGACCGGGCTCGACTATGATGTCACCAGCCTGTCGGCGGTCAATTTTAACACCGGGATTGCCGAGGCTGAAAATGCCGACGTCATCCTGCTCGTCGGCACCAACCTGCGCTGGGAAGCGCCGCTGATCAACACGCGCGTCCGCAAGGCGGTGTGGAAGAAGGGCGCGAAGGTCTTCGCGATCGGCCCCGAAACCGACCTCACCTACAAGGCGCACTGGCTCGGCGACGACGCTTCGCTGGTGACCAAGCTGCCCGCGGCGGTGCTCGACGCGCTCAAGGGCGCCGAGCGGCCGATGCTGATCTTCGGCGGCGGCGCTTTGTCGGTCCCCGGCGTCCACGGCGCCGGCCTCGCGCTCGCCAAGTCGGTGAATGCGATCAAGGACGGCTGGAACGGCTATAATGTCGTGCATTTCTCCGCCGCGCGCATGGGCTCGCTGATGCTCGGCTACGGCCTCCCCGGCGGAATCAAGGATGTGGTCGCGGCAAAGCCGAAGCTCGCCTTCTTCCTCGGCGCCGACGAGGTCGATTTCGCGGCACTGCCCGATACGTTCAAAGTCTATGTCGGCCATCATGGCGACAAGGGCGCGCATGCCGCCGACGTCATCCTGCCGGCCGCAGCGTGGACCGAAAAGGATTTCACCACGGTCAACACCGAGGGCCGCGTCCAGCGTAGCGAGAAGGCGGTGTTCGCACCCGGCGACGCGCGCGAGGACTGGAGCATTTTCCGTGCGCTCGCCGATGCGCTCGGCGTGTCGCTCGGTTTCGACAGCTTTGCGCAGTGCCGCGCGGCGATGATCGCCGCGGTGCCGGCGCTCGGCGTCGAAGGTCTTGCCGACTATGGCTGGCCAAAAGACTTTAAGGACCAGCCGAAGCTGCCCGCGAAGCCCGAGGGGCGCGCGATTCCGTCGCCGATCAAGGATTTCTACCTCACCAACGCCATCTGCCGCGCGTCGCCGACGATGCAGCGCTGCTCGGAAGAGCTGATCCATGGCGCAGACTTTGCGGAGGCCGCGGAATGACCCCGGTACATGCGATCGCCAGCGTGCTGCTGGTCGGGATGGGCTATTCGGTCTGGCGCGGGTTCAATCCGCGCAAGTCGGAAAAGCCCGGCCCGCATAACGGCTGGCGCAACCAGGACGGGACCCGGAAATGACCGAGTTCTTCCAAGATTTCCAATTCCTTGGCCTCCCGTGGGAATGGGCGCGCGTCACCATGTCTTATGAGGCTGCGTGGGCTACCGCCACTATCGTCGGCATCCTGCTCATCGCGCTGCCGCTGATGCTCGCGGTCGCGATGATCATCTATGCCGACCGCAAGATCTGGGCGGCGATCGCGCTGCGCCGCGGTCCGAATGTCGTCGGTCCCTTCGGCCTGCTGCAAAGCTTCGCCGACGGTTTGAAGGTGTTCCTGCAGGAAACGATCATCCCGACCGGCGCGAACCGCGGGCTGTTCCTGATCGCGCCGATCATCACCTTCACTGTCGCCTTGATGGCGTGGGCGGTGATCCCGTTCAATTCGGGCGCGGTGCTCGCTGACATCAACGTCGGATTGCTCTACATCCTCGCGATTTCGTCGCTCGGCGTGTACGGCGTGATCCTCTCGGGCTGGGCGTCGAACTCGAAATATCCTTTCTTTTCGGCGATGCGCGCCTCGGCGCAGATGATCAGCTATGAAGTCTCGATCGGCTTCATCCTGATCGGCGTGGTGCTCTTCGCCGACAGCTTCAACATGAACGAGATCGTCAAGGCACAGCAGGGTCACGGGCTTGGCATCGTCAACGCCTTCGGCTTCAACTTGCTGCTCTTCCCGCTCGCGGTGATGTTCCTGATCTCGTCGCTCGCCGAAACCGCGCGCGCGCCGTTCGACCTCACCGAAGCGGAAAGCGAACTCGTCGCGGGCTATCAGACCGAATATTCGTCGATGGCCTTCGCCCTCTTCTGGCTCGGCGAATATGCGAATGTGCTCTTGATGTGCACGCTCAACGCGGTGCTCTTCTGGGGCGGCTGGCTGCCGCCGATCGACTGGGCGCCGCTCTATGCCGTTCCGGGAATCATCTGGCTGTTCGCGAAGATCCTGTTCTTCTTCTTCGTCTTCAGCTGGGTGAAGGCGACCGTCCCGCGCTATCGCTATGACCAGCTCATGCGGCTCGGATGGAAGGTCTTCCTGCCGATCTCGCTTCTCTGGATCTTCCTGATCTCCGGCTATCTGATGCTGACGAGGTATTCATGAGTACCATTGCCCACCTCATCAAAAGCTTCACACTGTGGGAGTTCGTCAAAGCCCATTGGCTGACGCTGAAGTATTTCTTCAAGCCGAAGGCGACGATCAACTATCCGTTCGAGAAGAACCCGCTGTCGCCGCGCTTCCGCGGCGAGCATGCGCTGCGCCGTTATCCGAACGGCGAGGAACGCTGCATCGCGTGCAAGCTCTGCGAAGCGGTGTGCCCGGCGCAGGCGATCACGATCGAGGCCGAGCCGCGCGAGGACGGCTCGCGCCGCACGACGCGTTACGACATCGACATGACCAAGTGTATCTATTGCGGCTTTTGCCAGGAAGCGTGCCCGGTCGATGCCGTGGTCGAAGGGCCGAACTTCGAATTTGCGACCGAAACGCGCGAAGAACTGCTCTACGACAAGGCCAAGCTGCTCGCCAATGGCGACAAATGGGAACGCGCGATTGCGGCGAATCTTGCCGCCGACGCGCCCTATCGATAAGGGCGCGCGCACATGATCCAAGTTATCGCCTTCTGGCTCTTTGCCTCAATCGTTATCGCCTCTGCGACGATGGTCATTCTGGCACGCAACCCGGTCCACAGCGTCATGTGGCTGATCCTCGCCTTCTTCAACGCGGCGGGGCTGATGCTGCTCGCGGGCGCCGAATTCATCGCGATGCTGCTTGTCATCGTCTATGTCGGCGCGGTCGCGGTGCTGTTCCTGTTCGTCGTGATGATGCTCGACATCGATTTCGCCGAGCTGCGCGCGGGTTTCGTGCGCTATCTGCCGCTCGGCGCGCTTGTCGCGATTATCCTTGCCGCTGAGTTGATCTTCGCGGTCGGCGCATGGAGCGCGGGCGGGGTCGATCTCGCGGCACGCGCTGCGCCGGTCGTCAGCGACAAGAGCAATATCCAGCAGATCGGCGAGCTTCTCTATACGCGCTACATCTTCCTGTTCGAGGCGGCGGGCATCGTCCTCCTCGTCGCGATGATCGGCGCGATCGTGCTGACGCATCGCAAGCGCGGCGGCGTGCGCACCCAGAATATTTCGGCGCAGAACCGGCGCCGCCCCGAAGAGGCAACGCGGCTCGTCGATCCGGGCGTCGGGCAGGGGATGGAACTGTGATTTCGGTCGGCCATTATCTCGCCGTTTCGGCGGTGCTCTTCACGCTCGGCGTGCTTGGCATCTTCATCAACCGCAAGAATATTATCGTCATCCTGATGGCGATCGAGCTCATCTTGCTGGCGGTGAACATCAACCTTGTCGCGTTCAGCGCGGCGCTCGGCGACCTCGTCGGGCAGGTCTTCTCGATGTTCGTGCTGACCGTTGCTGCGGGCGAAGCCGCGATCGGTCTCGCCATTCTCGTTATTTACTTCCGCGGCCGCGGCACGATTGCCGTCGACGATGCCAACCGGATGAAGGGGTAAACCGGTGATCCAGGCGATCGTTTTCCTGCCGCTGCTCGCGGCACTTATCGCAGGGCTCGGCCAGCGGGCCATCGGCCCCTTCGCGTCGAAAATCCTGACCACGGGCGCGCTGTTCACCAGCTGCGCGCTGAGCTGGCCGATCTTCCTGTCGTTCGTGACGGGCAGCGGCGCAGCGGGCGTGACGCCGGTGCTGCATTGGGTTTCGTCGGGCGCGCTCCAGTTCAACTGGGAACTGCGCGTCGACGCGCTGACCGCGGTGATGCTCGTCGTGATCACGACGGTGTCGGCGCTCGTCCACCTCTATAGCTGGGGCTATATGGAGGAAGACCCGGACCAGCCGCGCTTCTTCGCTTACCTCTCGCTCTTCACCTTCGCGATGCTGATGCTCGTGACCGCGAACAATCTGGTCCAGATGTTCTTCGGCTGGGAAGGCGTCGGCCTTGCGTCGTACCTGCTCATCGGTTTCTGGTACAAAAAGCCGAGCGCCAACGCCGCCGCGATCAAGGCGTTCGTCGTCAACCGTGTCGGCGATCTGGGCTTCATGCTCGGCATCTTTGGCACCTTCCTCGTCTTCGGCACCGTCTCGATCCCCGAGATTCTGGCGGCAGCGCCGGGCATGGCGGGTTCGACGATCAGCTTCATGGGCATGCGTCTCGACACGATGACGATCCTCTGCCTGCTGCTGTTCATCGGCGCGATGGGCAAGTCGGCGCAACTCGGTCTGCACACATGGCTTCCCGACGCGATGGAGGGCCCGACCCCGGTGTCGGCGCTGATCCATGCCGCGACGATGGTCACCGCAGGCGTCTTCATGGTCTGCCGCCTGTCGCCGATGTTCGAAACCTCGGACGTCGCGCAGGGCGTCGTGATGTTCGTTGGCGCCGCGACCTGCTTCTTCGCCGCGACCGTCGCGACGACGCAGTGGGATATCAAGCGCGTCATCGCCTATTCGACCTGTTCGCAGCTCGGCTACATGTTCTTCGCCGCGGGCGCGGGCGCTTATGGTGCCGCGATGTTCCACCTGTTCACGCACGCCTTCTTCAAGGCGCTGCTGTTCCTCGGTGCCGGTTCGGTCATCCATGCGATGCACCATGAGCAGGACATGCGCTATTATGGCGCGCTCCGGAAACAGATCCCGATCACCTATTGGGCGATGATGCTCGGCACGCTGGCGATCACCGGCGTCGGTATCGCGGGCGTCGCGGGCTTTGCCGGCTTCTATTCGAAGGACGGCATCCTCGAGGCGGCTTTTGCGAGCGGCGGCGGCGGCGTGGTGGCCTTCTGGGTCGGCATTTTCGTGGCCTTCCTCACCAGCTTCTATTCGTGGCGCCTCGTCTTCCTGACCTTTTATGGCAAGGCGCGCTGGGAACAGAGCGAGCATATCCAGCACGCGGTTCATGGCGAGCATGAAGATCCCTCCGAAGAACATTCGGCCGACGATCATGCGCACGCGCACCATCATGATACGCACGGCGACGGCACCGCGGGCTATCACCCGCACGAAAGCCCGCTCTCGATGCTGATCCCGCTGGTCGTGCTCTCGATCGGCGCGGTGTTCGCGGGCATCGCCTTCCACCACCAGTTCATCTACCCCGAAGAGGGCATGGCGTTCTGGCAGGGCAGCCTCGCGTTCGACGAGCATCTGATGCAAGCCGCGCATGAAGTGCCGCTGTGGGTGAAGTGGACGCCGTTCACGGTGATGGCGATCGGGCTTTTCCTCGCGTGGAACAGCTATATCCGCAACACGACGTTGCCGGCGCGCTTCGTGGCGCAGTTCAAGCTGCTCCACCAGTTCCTGTACAATAAATGGTATTTCGACGAGCTCTACAACATCCTCTTCGTGAAGCCCGCCTTCGCGATCGGCCGCTTCTTCTGGAAGCGCGGGGATGAAGGCACCATCGACCGCTTTGGTCCCGATGGCGCCGCCGCGCTCGTCGCTGGGGGGACCCGTCTCGCGGTCCGGCTGCAATCGGGTTATGTTTATGGATATGCGTTTGTGATGCTGCTCGGTCTTGTCGGCCTCGCCAGCTGGGCCATGGTGAATTTCCTGTGAGCGGCTTTCCGATCCTTTCGCTGATGCTGGCGGTCCCCGCGATCGCCGCCGTCGCCTGCCTGTTCATCGGCGACAAGATGGCGCGCTTCGTCGCGCTCGGCGCGACGCTGGCGACCTTCGTCCTCGGCTGCGTCATGTGGGCGCAGTTCGACATTGGCGGCGCACAGTGGCAGTTCACCGAGCGCGCCGACCTGTTCGGGCGTTTCCAATATGCGCTCGGCATCGACGGCATGGCGCTGATGCTCATCATGCTCAGCGTCTTCCTGATGCCGCTCTGCATCCTCGCCAGTTGGGACGCGATCAAGCAGCGTGTCGGCCTCTACATGGCGATGTTCCTGGTCATGGAAACGATCATGATCGGCGTGTTCTGCGCGCAGGATCTGCTGCTCTTTTACATTTTCTTCGAGGCTGGCCTGATCCCGATGTATTTCATCATTGGCATCTGGGGCGGCGCGAACCGCATTTATGCGGCGTTCAAATTCTTCCTCTACACGCTGCTCGGATCGGTGCTGATGCTGATCGCGATCATCGCGATGATCGCCGAGGCAGGCACGACCGACATCCCGACGCTGCTGAACTATGACTTCCCGGTTCAGATGCAGACGTGGCTGTGGCTCGCCTTCTTCGCCAGCCTTGCGGTCAAGATGCCGATGTGGCCCGTCCACACCTGGCTTCCCGACGCGCACGTGCAGGCGCCGACCGCGGGCTCGATGATCCTCGCGGGCGTGCTGCTCAAGCTTGGCGCCTATGGCTTCATCCGCTTCATGATGCCGATGTTCCCCGATGCGTCGGCGCAGCTGATGTGGATCGTCTTTGGTCTGTCGATGATCGCGGTGGTTTACACCAGCCTCGTCGCGCTGGCGCAGAGCGACATGAAGAAGCTGATCGCGTACTCGTCGGTCGCGCATATGGCGATCGTCACCGCGGGCCTCTTCGCCTTCAACCAGCAGGGCATCGAAGGCGCGCTGATCATCATGCTCAGCCACGGTGTCGTCTCGGCAGCGCTCTTCTTCTGCGTCGGCGTGATCTATGACCGGCTCCACACGCGCGAGATCGACCGTTACGGCGGGCTCGCGGTGAACATGCCGGCCTATGCGCTGTTCTTCATGCTGTTCACCATGGCGTCGATCGGCCTGCCGGGCACCAGCGGCTTCGTCGGCGAATTCCTGAGCCTCGCCGGCATTTACGAAGCCTCGAGCTGGGTCGCCTTCGTGTGCACGACCGGGATTATCCTCGGTGCCGCGTACATGCTTTATCTCTACCGCCGCGTCGTGTTCGGCGAACTGACCAAGGACGATGTGAAGGCGATGCCCGACCTGACCGCACGTGAATGGACGATCATGGCGCCGCTGGCCGCCGTGGCGCTGTGGATGGGCGTCTATCCCGAAAGCTTCCTCGCGCCGATGCGCGGCGATGTGACGACTGTCGTCGCGCGTCTCGCCCCGGCGAAGCCCGCAGGCGACGCGCACCTTGCCGCCGGCAAGCCGAAGCCCGCCGCAGCGCATGGTGAAACCGCCCACGGATCGAGCCATGCAGGAGGCGTCCAATGACCGCCGACCTGATGCTCATCTGGCCCGAACTGATCCTGACGATCGGCGGGCTCATCACGCTGATGCTCGGCACCTTCTTCGGTGACCGTAACGTTGGCCTCTATCAGCTGAGTTCGCTGTTGACGCTTGCCGCCGCCGCGGCCGCCGTCGTCGCGCTGTTCGGTATCGAAACAACGGTTTTCTCGGGCACGCTGTCGGTCGACAGCTTCGGCGGCTTCGCCAAGCTGCTGATCTATGCCGCGAGCTTCGTCTGCATCGTCATCGCGCCGCGCTTCTTCAACGGCGGCATGCGCGCCGAATATCCGACGCTCATCCTCTTCGCGGCGCTCGGCATGGGCATCATGGCCTCGTCGCGCGACCTGATGACGCTTTATGTCGGGCTCGAACTCAACAGCCTCGCGGCCTACGTGCTCGCAAGCTTCATGCGCACCGACGAGCGGTCGACCGAAGCCGGCCTCAAATATTTCGTCCTCGGCGCGCTCGCGTCGGGCATGCTGCTTTATGGCATTTCGCTACTCTACGGCTTCACCGGCACGACCGATTTCGCCGGGATCGCGAAGGTGCTCGGCGGCGAACTCAACATCGGGCTGATCTTCGGCATCGTGTTCGTGCTCGCGGGTCTTGGCTTCAAGATCAGCGCCGTGCCGTTCCACATGTGGACCCCCGACGTCTATGAAGGCGCGCCGACCCCGGTGACGACCTTCTTCGCCACCGCACCGAAAGTCGCGGCGATGGCGCTGATGACGCGCGTCGTGATCGACGCGATGGGCCCCGCGGTCGGCGCGTGGCAGCAGATCATCATCTTCCTGTCGCTCGCCTCGATCATCCTCGGAGCGGTCGGTGCGATCGGGCAGAAGAATATCAAGCGCCTGCTGGCCTATTCGTCGATCAACAACGTCGGCTTCATGCTCGTCGGCCTTGCCGCCGGAACGCAGCAGGGGGTCGAGGGCGTGCTGACTTATCTGCTCGTCTATATGCTGACGACGCTTGGCGCCTTCCTTGTCGTGCTCCAACTGCGCGACGCCGACGGCAACCAGGTCGAGAGCATTCCCGCGCTCGCCGGCCTGTCGCAGCGCCGCCCGGGCCTTGCCGCGGCGATGGCGGTGTTCCTGTTCAGCCTCGCCGGCATCCCGCCGCTCTTCGGCTTCTGGCCAAAGTATCTGGTGTTCGAGGCCGCGGTGAACGCGAACCTCGTGCCGCTGGCGGTTGCGGGCATCGTTGCCTCGGTGATCGGCGCCTTCTATTATATCGCGATCATCAAGACGATGTACTTCGACGACAAGTCGGACACCGAATTCCCGAAGGGCGGCGGTGCGATCGTCGAGGATGCGGTGATTACCGCGAGCGCCCTGTGGCTCTCGGTTATCGGCTATCTCTTCATTCCCGTGCTGGCGGTTCTTTCGGCCAGCGCCGCCGCGGTGCTGTTCTGATACCGCCCATCGAGCGGACCCAGCAGACAGGTTCGACCAACGCCGACCTGCTGGCGCGGCTGGCAGGCGGCGAGCATGTCGGTGAAGGCCATTGGCTGGTTGCCGACCGCCAGACCGCCGGGCGCGGCCGCCTAGGGCGCGGATGGAACGACGGGCAAGGCAATTTCATGGGCTCGACCGTCGTCCACCTGACGATCGGCGATCCGTCTGCGGCGACGCTTGCGCTCGTTGCCGGGGTCGCGCTCGCGAAGACCGTTGCCGCGCTCGCACCGGGCGTCGATGCGCAGCTCAAATGGCCGAACGACTTGCTGATCGATGGCGCGAAATGCGCGGGCATATTGATGGAACGCACGGGCAATTCGGTGGTGATCGGTATCGGCGTCAATCTGACCGCCGCGCCCGAACTGCCCGACCGTCCGACGGCGACGCTGGCGGACAAGGGCGCTGCCATCGATCGCGACCATTTCGCCGGAGCGCTCGGCATCGCGATGATCGATGCGCTATGGACGTGGCGGCAGGAAGGCGTGGCGAGCATCGTTCGCGCGTGGATTCCGCGGGCGCATCCCGTTGGGACGCTGCTCCGCGTCTCCGAACAGGGGATCGACGGTTTCTTCGACGGCCTGGCCGACGATGGCGCGCTGCGCTTGCGCCGTGAGGGCGGCGAGACCATGGTAATCCATGCGGGCGACGTTGAACTACGTCGGCCCGTGGAGGGGAATTGAGATGCTGCTCGCGATCGATGTCGGCAACACCAACGCCAAATTTGCGCTGTTTCGTGGCACCGAGCTGCTCGCGCGCTGGCGCATCGCGACCGATGATCGCCGCACCGCCGACGAATATATGGTGTGGCTCGACCAGTTGATGCGCATCGAAGGCCATGACCGCGCCGATGTCGAAGCGGTGATCATCTCGACCGTCGTCCCGCGCGCGCTCCATAACCTCCAACTGCTCGCGCATAAATATTTCGGCGTCGATGCGCTCGTCGCGGGCCGCGAGCCCGTGACCTGGGGCATCGCGCTCAAGGTCGACGAGCCGCAATCGGTCGGCGCCGACCGCGCGGTCAACGCGATTTCGGCGCAGGCGGTCGAGCCCGGCAAGGACAAGCTCGTCATCAGCTTCGGCACCGCGACGACGCTCGACCATATCGGCCCCGACGGCGCCTATCTGGGCGGCATCATCGCGCCGGGCGTCAATCTCTCGCTCGAGGCGCTCGTCGCGGCGGCGGCGAAACTGCCGCGCATCGCGATCGAGGCGCCGGCAACGAGCAGCGTTATCGGGCGGACCACCGAAAGCCAGATGCTGATCGGCGTCTATTGGGGCTATGTCTCGATGATGGAAGGGCTGATCGCGCGCATGAAGGCCGAAATAGGCAAACCGCTCACCGTCATCGCGACGGGCGGCCTGGCGACACTTTTTCAGGAACAGGCGCACCTGTTCGATCGTATCGAGCCCGACCTGACGCTGAACGGGCTGATGCACCTCTATCATCAATGGAAGCCAACAATATGACGACTCCGGGCAAGGAGCTGCTTTTCCTCGCATTGGGCGGATCGGGCGAGATCGGCATGAACGCTAATCTCTATGGCTGCGACGGCAAATGGATCATGCTCGACCTGGGCGTGACCTTCGGCAGCCATGATTATCCGGGCATCGACATCGTCATGCCCGACCTCGAATTCATCGAGGATCGCAAGAAGGACCTGCTCGGCATCGTGCTGACGCACGGGCACGAGGATCATATCGGCGCCTTGCCTTACCTTGCCGCCGACCTCGGTGTGCCGCTCTATGCCAACCGCTTCACCGCGGGGCTGATCGCGCACAAGCTCGCCGAAGAGGGGCTGGAGAAGGCGGTCACGCTCAAGACCGTCGACATCGACGACAATTTCCAGCTCGGGCCGTTCGGCATCCGGCTGATCCCGCTCGCGCACTCGATCCTCGAAATGAGCGCGGTGGTGATCGACACGCCTTATGGCCGCGTCTTCCACACCGGCGACTGGAAACTCGACGAGGAGCCGATCCTTGGCGTGCCGGCAACTGCGTCGGCGCTGACCGCGGTCGGCGATGAGGGCATCGACGTCCTCGTCTGCGATTCGACCAATGCGTTCAACGCCGAAGCATCGGGCAGCGAAGGCGGGCTGCGGGCAGGGCTGGAGCAGGCGGTCGGCGCGGCAAAGGGCCGCGTGGTCGTCACCACCTTCGCATCGAACGCCGCACGTCTTGCGACGCTGGGCGCGGTCGCGAAGGCGACGGGACGCACGCTTTGCGTCGCGGGCCGCTCGCTCGACCGCATTCTCGGCGTCGCGCGCTCGGTCGGTTACCTCAAGGATTTCCCGCCGACGGTCGATTTCGACGAAGCGATGCGCCTGCCGCGCGACAAGGTGATGGTGATCGCCACCGGAGGCCAGGGCGAACCGCGCGCGGCGCTCGCGCGCATGGCCGCCGACATCCACCAGATCAAGCTCGAAGCGGGCGACACCGTCGTCTTCTCGTCGAAGCAGATCCCCGGCAACGAAGTCGCGATCGGGCGGATCATGAACCAGCTTGCGGCGAAGGACATCCTCACCGTCACCGAGAAGCAGGCGCATATCCACGTCAGCGGTCACCCGGGCCAGCCCGAGCTTGCCGCGCTCTACGGCTGGCTGCGGCCCAAGCTCGTCCTGCCGGTGCATGGCGAAATCCGCCACATGCACGAACAGGCCCGCTTCGCGCTCGAAAAGGGCGTCCCCGATGCGTTGGTCCAGGAAAATGGCGATCTGGTGCGGCTCGCACCCGGCGCGGCAAAGATCGTCGAGCGCGTGCGTGCGGGCCGGCTGATCCTCGACGGCGACGTCATTCTTCCCGCCGACGGCGAGACGATCAACGAACGACGCAAACTCTCGCTCAACGGCCATATCACCGTCGCCGCGATCTTCTCGGACAAACGTTTCGTCGAAAGCGCGATCAGCTATCGCGGCGTGCCGGTCGAGGATGAGCGCGAAGCCTTTGTCGACGAGATGCGCGAAGCCGCGCAGCAGGCCGCCACCGGCCCCGCGCGCGACGAGGAAAAGCTTCGCGAGGCGATCCGCCTTGGCGTGCGGCGCGTTGCGACCGACTGGACGGGTAAAAAGCCCGTCGTCGATGTCATGCTCGTCAATATCTGACGCACGGAAACACGACAATGAAATGGACCTCGGCGCTCGCCATCTACCTGCTGTTCTGGGCGTTCAGCGCCTTTTTCGTGCTGCCCTTCCATGGCCGCCGCGCGAGCGATGACGCGACGCCGCTGGTGCGCGGGCAGGAACCGGGCGCGCCCGCGGTCCTTCGCCCCAAGCGGATCCTGTTGCAGATGACGATCGCCGCGACGGTAGCCTTCGTCCTTTACTACGTCGCCTATGTGAACGGCTGGGCCGACCCCGACGTGCTCAGCGGGCGGACCTGAGTAGCGGCAGCCCGATTGGCGATCTGACTTGCCTGCCTTGGGGCGTATTGTGTTGAAAAACTCCGGAGACGCATCTCGCCCAAGCCGCCTGCGTAAGAAACATATCGAGCGAGGCCGGACAGTGATCTAAAATTATACGGCGACTGGGAATGATGTAATATTTTCACTCGCTCAGATGTGTCCAAAGCCAATGACAGAGTTTTTCAACACAATAGGGCGAAAAGCGGACAATGGGTGCCCCGCTAATATTCGCTACAAGCTGGCCATCAGAGGAATGCGGCCGTATACCGCGCCCAGAGGTTGCCCTGCCAATGCAGGCCCCCACATTTCAGTGCGCGCTTTTGGACCGTAACCGATGCCCAGAACCCGCGTATTGGGTTTAACGAAAGACGCGTCTGCGGCTGTATGAAATCGCCCGATAAGACTTTAGACCTTCTAGGCTGGAAGGCCCATTTCCGCGAACAGATCACTGGCGAGGAAGCCCGGCAATGCCATCCCGTCCGGGTGATGGCCGTCCACCGCGGCAAGATCGACGTTGCGGGCGCTGGATTTCAGCGCTTCATCTCGCCCTATATTCCAGGCGCGGGTCCGTCGGACGATCATCCGACAGTCGGGGACTGGCTGCTTATCGACCGCGACACATTTGAGCCCGTACGCGTCCTGCATCGAATGAACCTGTTCAAGCGGCGCGCGCCGGGAGATCCCCGCAAAGAGCAGATGATCGCCGCCAACGTGGACACGCTGTTCATTGTCGCCTCGTGCAACCAGGATTTCAGCGTCGCCCGGCTGGAGCGCTATCTGGTGCTGGCACGCGAGGTCGGGGTAAATCCGGTCGTGGTTCTTACCAAGATCGATCTGACCGACGACCCGGAGGCATTTGCGGCGGCCGCACGCGCGATCGAACCGGGATTGCGCGTCGAATCGGTCAACGGCCGCGACCCTGCCAGCGTCGCTCGCCTCGCGGCATGGTGCGGTAAGGGCGAAACCGTTGCGCTTCTCGGATCGTCGGGCGTCGGAAAATCGACGCTCGTAAACAGTTTGCGGGGATCGGACAGCATCATCACCCAAGCGATCCGCGCGGGCGACGGTACGGGTCGCCACACGACCACCGTGCGCGAAATGCACCGACTCGATGGAGGTGGCTGGCTGCTCGACACACCCGGTATGCGCGAGCTGCAACTGTCCGATGCGGCCACCGGAATATCGGAAGTTTTCGACGATTTCATCATTGTGGCGCAGCATTGCCGCTTTTCCGACTGTGCGCATGGCGTCGAGCCAGGCTGTGCCGTCCGGGCAGCGATTGCCGAGGGCAAATTGACGTCCGCGCGCTTCGATCGCTGGCGCAAACTAGCGGCCGAGGACAACATCAACCCTCCACATTTCAAGAAGCGCGCGCCGAATTGACAGATTCGCGAGGAATTCAAAAACTGTCTGCTGACGGGAAGAATTCCGGGATCGTCAGAGGTCCGGACGCGGTGCCAAGTCAACGCAACACATCGGCGCAACTTCAGAATGTCCGCTTCCGGGTCGAAAGCCGCCACGCCGATCCGTTTGGTTCAACGCCGCCTAGTTCCGCAGGCGATCGATCGCCTGCGCGAGCGCGACATAGAGCTTGCCGATATCCGATGAGAGCAGGGTAACACTTATCGCCGACCCGTCGCGCGCGCCGATGAGCAGGCGCAGCATCGCTTCGAAGTCGTGGATGAACTGGTTCACCGCGGCGTGGAAACCATCGTCGGCCTGATAAATGCGCAGGATTTCCTTGGCCTCGCTATTGTCGATGAGCTTGACCGCGCGCCGCGCGAACACGCCGCGGTCGCCCTTGAGGTATGCATCCCATGCGATGTCGCTGACCTCGCTCGACATGATCTTGGTGACGTCGATTGCGGTCGATTTCAGCGACTCGGTCAGCAGGCCGACCTGCTTCGCGAGCGAATCGCGGTCCGACGCGGCGATTGCCTGTTCGGCTTCGCTGACGCGCTGTTCGACGCTCGCGCTGGTGTCCATGATCGTGATCAGCTGGCGCATCAAGCGGTCGGCGGCGCCGTTGGCCGCCGCGACGGCGCGCGCCGAGGCATCCTCGATCGCGCTCAATTGCGCCATGATCTCGTTCTTGAACGCGGCATCGATCGCATCGGTCGCGGTCGCCTGCATCGTCTCGCGGGCGCTCGTCACCAGCTTTTCGAGCGTCAGCCGCGCTTCGTCGGCCGCCGAATCGGCGGTGGCGCGAACCTCGCCGAGCGTCGCAATCATGCGCGCGCCGCCTTGTTCGGCGAATTCATCGGCGCCCTCACGCAGCTTGGCGAGCGCCGCCTCGGCATCGGCGAGCGAGCCGTTGATGCGGTCGACAAGCGCCTGCTGGCTCGTCGCATGACCCGCCATCTGCTCCTCGTTCGCCTTGAGCGTCGCCTGCACGGCATTGACGTGCGACGCCGTCGACTGCGCGACGAGTTCCGACGCATCGAGGATCGGGCGGAGCTGGGACAGCGCCGTCTGGGTGGTCTTGCCGTGCGAGGTGATGCGGTCGAGCGCATGCGGCAGCGTTTCGTCGAGTTCGCGCGTCACGGCATCGAGCGCGAGGAGGAGCGATTCGGCATGGATGATAAGCTGATGCGCCGAGGCGTTGCCGCTCTGCACTTCCTGCATGAAGGCGCTGAGCTGGGCCTTGGTGTCGTCGATCGAACGGCCGATGACCCCCGTGCTGGCGCTGACGCTGACATCGAGGACTTCGAGCTGCTTGCCGACTTCGGTCACATGCGCGGTGATGCGCGAGGCGAGCGCGTCGCTGGCGTCGGCGTGCGCCGCGAGTTGCGCGCCCATCGCGTCGCCGGCATCGCGGGCGAGGCCGAGCTTCGCCTCCATGAGCGCGCCGGCGTCGTCGACGCCTTCGCGGAACTGCCGCCAGCTTTGATCCATCTGGCCCGTCATCGCCGCGACGGTCGAGACCATGTCATCGCGCGCCGACGCGGCAACCTTCGCCATGTTAACGAGCGCCGCGCCTTGCACATGGGCGACCTGTGCCGAGGCGGCGAGCAGGTCCGTCTCGGTTTCCTTCGTCTGTTCCTGCAGCGCGACGATCGCCTCGAGCACGGTCGCGGTCGAATCGGTTCCGGTCTGCGCCGCCTTTGCGGCCTCCTCGCCAAGCGCCGCGAGCCGGGCTTCGAGGTTGGCGCCCTGCTGGTGCGCGACGAGTCCGGCTTCGCGGAAATTCACCGCGAGCCGCTGCGCGACGTCGTCGATCCGCGGCAAGCCGGCGAGCAGCCCGTCCATCCGCTGCAGCGCGACGTCGCCCGAGCGCGCGAGCTGGTCGTGCGCATTGGCGATCACCGAGGCGTTGCCGGCGAGCTTGTCGCTGCTTTCATTGAGCCGCAATACGGTGTCGAGGCCGAGCTGCTGGACGATCTTCGCCTGATCGCCGAGCTGCTTTTGCGCATCGGTCAGATGCAGGCCGAGCGAATGCATCGACTGGTTGAGCGCCATATTCTCTTCGCGAAGCGCGGTCGCGACGCGAGCGAAACGCGCCTGTTCGGACCGCCCCGACCGGAGCAAGGCCATCCACAGCACCGCCAGCAGCGTCAGCGGCATCGCGATCGTCGCGACGAGCGTCGGCCAGGCGGAGAGGGCTGGGCTGCGTGCAAAGCCGTCCGTGGCGACAGAAAGCGCGAACCCCGTCCAGCCGATCGCCAGAAGGATGAGCAGTGCAGGGGCAACCCTTTCGCGCCAGGCCGACGCTGCGTGCGGCACGTTGTCAACATCCCCGGCGTCGTCGAGCGAGGACATGTCGAGCCAATTCCGTTCGGCGGGCGCCTCGGTATCGGGCGCAGGCGCAGCTTCGGGCGCCGCCATTTCTGCCGGTTCCGCGCTGTCCGCTTCCTGGTTTGTCGCGGAATTCCGCCACAATCCGACGATCTTCTTTTCCCCCGTCATCCTGCCATCTTAGCATCAAATGGCCGCCATGAAACGGAAACTTAACTAGAAGCTGCCAATCCTGTGGAATGTCTTTCGACAGCGGCCCCCTTGACCGATACCTCAGCGCGGCGTTCGGTGATGACCCGGCGATGGCGATGGACCTGCGCACCGCCTTCACCGGCAGCGCGCGCGACCTGTCCGACCTGATGCGCCGATCGCGCTGCGATGCGAACTGGGAAATGGCGGCAACCCGCCTGAAAGGGCTCGCCGCGACCTTCGGTATCATCCCGCTGATCCAGCTCGCCGAAGCGGCGATCGAGGGTGCGCCGGGCGATCCCGCCGTGCTGCGTCAGATCAACCTGGCAATCGACGCGATCGCCTGACCGCCGGGCGGACGGGGTACGGCTCCGACCGGCAGACCGGGTTCAATTTCGGTTCAGCCGCTTTTCTCCATTCAAATATCGATACCGCCTGTCTTGCCTTGGCAACGCGACGGGTTTAGCCGCGTTAACGACGCGCGGCCGAACCTGTATGCGCCAAAGTGCATGCTTGGGCGAAGGCGGCCGAGTTCAAAGGAGAGATTTCGATGTTCACCCGTTTCCGCTCGATGCCCGCAACGGCGATGGCCGCTGTGCTGGGCTGCGCGCTGATGGCGACTGCGACCCCGGCTGCCGCTCAGAAGAAAGAAAAGCCGAAGAAGGAAGAAGAGGCGAAGGGCAAGGGCCTGTCGGCGAGCAAGGGATTCGGTCCCGCGCTCAAGAAAATGACCGATGCGACGACCGCAAAGGACGCCGCGACGTTACAGGCGGCGCTGACCGAAGGGCAGGGGACCGCCACCACGCCCGACGACAAATATCTCGTCGGCTTCTATCAGCTTCAGCTCGGCATTCTGAACAAGGATCAGGCGGTGCAGGGCCAAGCACTCGATGCAATGCTCGATTCGGGCCTGACCCCGCCGGAAAATCTCGCGGTCTACAGCTTCTTCTCGGGCAATTTCGCTTATGCGGCGAAGGATTATCCGAAGGCGATCAAGCGGCTTGAAGCCGCGCGCGCCGCGGGATCCACCGAAGCCAACATCCCCGTGCTGTTGATGGACAGCTATCTGAGCTCGGGCCAGGTCGATCAGGGCATCACGACCGCCAAAGCCGCGATCGAGGCAAGCCGTGCCGCGGGGCAGCGTCCGTCGGACGAACTTTATGTTCGGCCGATCAGGGCTCTTCAGGCGGCAAAGCGCAACGACGAGATGCTCGGCCTGATGACGTTGCGCCTGCGCGACTATAGCCAGCCGCAAGTCTGGCGTCAGACCTTGTTTTCGGTCCTGCAGGCCGGGCCGGCTGTCGGGACGCCGAAGGAACAGGAATCCGTCACGCTCGACGTCATGCGCCTGATGCGCGCGGCGGGCGCGATGACCGAACGCCTCGAATATGACGAGTATAGCGCACTTGCGGCCAGCGACGGCCTGCCGGGCGAAGCCGTCGCCGTTATCCAGGAAGGCGAGCAGAAGCGAGTCTTCCCGAGCACCGACGCGAAGCTGGCGGCCCGGCGCGATGACCAGAAGGCGCGCGCCGGCAACGAGGCGTCGACCATCGTGGCCTATTCGAAGCAGCCTTCGACGCTGAGCAATCCCAAGACGGCGGGTGCGACCGGCGATGCGCTGGTTGGCTATGGTCATTATGCCGACGCGATTCCGCTCTATCAGGCGGCAGCAAACGGCGCAGCGGACAAGGGCATGTGGACGTATCGCCTCGGCGTTGCGCAGGCACTGTCGGGCGACAAGGCGGCTGCCAAGGCCAGCTTCGGCCAGGTGACCGGCCCCCGCAAGCGGTTGGCCGACCTTTGGGTGGTGAAGCTGGATGCACCCGCGGCGGCTACCCCGGCGGCTCCCGCGACAAACTGATCGCGCGCTTCGCACAAAAGAAAAAGGGCGCCGTCCGGTCAGGATGGCGCCCTTTTCTTATGCCCGACCTGTAATCTCAGGGTTCGACGGGAATTCCCGCCAGCTGTTTCGCGGTGCGAATCGTCAGCGACGTTTTCACGCTGGTGACGTTGGGCGCCGACGTCAGATGCGCGGTCAGGAACGACTGGAAGCTCTGCAGATCGCGCGCGACGACTTTCAGCAAAAAGTCGATCTCGCCATTCAGCATATAGCATTCGCGCACCTCGGCGAGGCCGCCGACATAATCCTCGAACGCCTTCAGGTCGGATTCGGCCTGACTGCGCAGGCTGACCATCGCAAAGACGGTGATTCCATAGCCGAGCTTCGATGCGTCGAGGTCGGCGTGATAGGATCGGATGACCCCCGATTCTTCGAGCGCCCGGACCCGGCGGAGACATGGCGGAGCCGTCAGCCCCACCATCTGTGCCAGTTCGACATTCGTCATCCGCCCGTTTTTTTGCAACTCGCCCAGTATCTGCAAATCAATCTGATCGAATTTCTGACTAGCCATCATTGAAACATCCGCTTTCCAAAACTGCGATGACCATAATATTATTTCAGGCGATTGCAATTGTCCCACAATGCGACGTGGGCGGTTAAGGCACTTTCATGACCGGATGATTCACGCTAGCCGGTAAGCATATGCTAACCAACGACCAAGGCTGTGGGGCTGATTTCGCGTGACTGCTGACTCGATGATTGCGACCATCTTGCGCCAGGCGCCTGCGGATCGCCGTGCGAGCATCACGGCCTGGCGACAACTTACCGATATTCTGGCTCAGCGCGGCAATCAACTGTCCGACGATGATATTCGCCGCAGCCTGCACGCGCTCGCTGTGCTCAGGCCGCGCGTCCCCGAATCGGTACGCCGTGACTGCGCGCGCGCCGTCGCGCGCCATGGCCGTTTCGCACCGCTCGTCGCACTTTACGCCAACGATGTTCCGGCGGTGTCGGCGATCATGCTGCGCGATGCGCGGCTCGCCGAAGCCGATTGGTTGGCGCTGCTGCCGGCGACGAGCGCCATGGCGCGATCGGTGCTGGCGGGGCGATCCGACCTGCCAAGCGGTGTCTATCGCGCGCTCGCCAGTCTTGGCAGCGCGTCGGTCGCCTTGCCGCAGCCCGAAGCCGCCGTGCAGGAGGAACCCGCTCCCGCAGCGGAAGCGGCGCCCGAACCCGCGAGCGAGGGGCATTCGAGCCAGATCAGCGAACTCGTTCGCCGGATCGACAAATATCAATCGACGCGCACCCAGCCGGCGCAATCGCGGGCGCCGCGTGCGGCATTCCTGTTCGAAACCGGCCCCGACGGTGTCGTCCATTGGGTCGAGGGCGTGACGCGCGGCGCGGTGATCGGCCTGTCGATCGCGGAGGCTGCCTTTGGCGGGGAACCTGGCACCGACGGCGTCGCTGCGGGCGCCTTTCGCCAGCGTGCCGAAATCATCAACGCGCGCATGCTGCTGGAGGGGACGCCGGCGGAGGCGGGCGAGTGGCGGTTTTCGGCGCTGCCCTGGTTCGACCCGGTGACGGGGCAGTTCCGTGGTTACCGCGCGAGCGCGCGCCGCCCGCACCGCAATGAAATGCCCTTTGGGCGGCCAGCGGCGGAGGATTCGGGCGATTCGATCCGTCAGCTGATCCACGAGCTTCGCAGCCCGCTGAATGCCATTTCGGGTTTTGCGCAGATCATTTCGGGACAGATGTTCGGGCCGGTCAGCCACGGCTATCGCGGGATGGCCGAAACGATCGTCGCCGATGCCGCGTCGGTGCAGTCGATCATCGACGATCTGGAGACCGCGGCGCGCAGCGGCTCGGCGGGCTCCGGCGTCCGGTCGGGCGAGGTCGTCGACATCGGCGTGGTGGTAACGCAGGTCGAAAGCGAACTTGCGGCGCTTCTCGCCGACCAGCGCGTCGATCTCAGCATCTCGCGGGTCGGGGGGGCGTTCCTCGGGCTCGCCAGCGACGCCGATGTCCGGCGGATGGTCGGCCGTCTGCTGACCGCGCTGGTCGATGTGTCCGAACCGGGGGCAATATTGGTCGGGCAATTGGTGACCGAATCGCGGCACGACGACATGCTCCAACTGCGCATCGTCCGCCCCGCGACGATCCGATTCGCGACGGCGGCAGACCTTCTCGACCCGGGCTTCAGCCCCGAAGGCGAAGCGCCCGGCGCCGCGGTGCTCAGTCTCGGTTTCTCGCTCCGCCTCGTCGACAGTCTCGCGCGCAGCAGCGGCGGACGCCTCGATATCGGGCATAACGCCTTGACCTTGCACCTGCCCTCCGCCAACTCGAAGGCCGAAGTCGAGCTGGAAGCCCAGCAAGGCGAGTAGGCCCATCGGCCAAGCTTATGAGAGGCGGCAAAGGGGAGCATGGTGCAGCCTGCGGGCAATTTCTTTGCGTATCCGGCCGCATCGAACCTGATCGAACTGAACGCGGGCGAACGGCCGCGCTTCTGGGTCACGATTGATACCGAAGAGGATTTCGACTGGGCCGCGCCCTTCGCGCGCACCGGCTATCGCCTCGCGTCGGTCCGCGCGCTCGCCGATTGCCAAAGCTATTTCGAGCGCGCCGCCGTTCGGCCCATCTACCTTGTCGACTGGCCGATCGTCGCCGACGACCGCGCGGTCGGCATCCTGGGTACGGCGCTGGATGGCGGTCGCTGCGAAATCGGGGCGCAGCTCCATCCCTGGGTGACCCCGCCGCACGACGAGGATGTGAACGAACGCAACAGCTATACCGGAAACCTGCCCGCCGATTTACAGCGTGCGAAGATGGCGGCGCTGCGCGATGCGATCCGCGACCGTTTCGGCGCCGCGCCGGCCGTTTATCGCGCCGGGCGATATGGTCTGGGACCCGATAGCGCCGCGATGCTCGCTGAACTGGGCTTCCGCTGTGACACGTCGGTTCGCAGCGGGTTCGATTATCGCGCCGGGCATGGCCCCGACTATCGCGACGCGCCGCTGCATCCATGGTGGGTTCACACCGGGCAGGGCGCCGTGCTCGAGATGCCGGTCACGACGGTCTTCGGCGGCTTACTCGGGGGAGCGGGGCGCCGCGTTTATCACCGCGTCGCGCGTAACGGCACACACGCCGGTGCTGCGCTCGCCCGGCTGGGGCTCGTCGAACGGATCGCGCTGACGCCCGAGGGGATTCCCGCCGAACGCGCGTGCAAGGCGATCGACATAGCGATCGAGGCGCGCCTGCCGGTGCTCAACTTTTCGTTCCACTCGCCGTCGCTGCAGCCGGGTAACACGCCCTATGTCCGCAGCGTTGCGGACCTCGACCTCTTCTATCGCTGGTGGGACATCGTGCTCGATCACCTCGCGCGCCGCGGCGTCGAGGCGACGACCGCTGCGGGAATATTGGCGATGGCCGAACGGAACACCCTGACAAAGCCGGCATCCTGATCGTTGGCGCTTGCCAATGCGGCGCGGCCTCCGCTATCGCCCGCACACCCCCACCGGGTTTCAAAGGGGGGCCTGTAGCTCAACGGTTAGAGCTGGCCGCTCATAACGGCTAGGTTGCGGGTTCGAGTCCTGCCGGGCCCACCATTTCCCCAAATTTCCCTTGCAAATCGAAACCGATACCTCTCCATTGCGCCGGCAGAAGGAGAGGGACATGGGGAAGCGGCGGACGATTTTGCTCGGCGGTCTTGCGATCGTCGCGGTGGTTGCGGGGACGGTGGCCGTACGCACCGCGACTTTCGCGCCCAAGGACATCGCCGACGGCAGCGACATCCGGCTCGCCGCCGTGCCGGCCTATGACCTCGACGCCGCCGTCGGGCATCTGAGCGCCGCGGCGCAAATCAAGACGATTTCGCACCAGGACCCGGCCGACAATGACGTTGCCGAATGGGACCGGCTGCATGGCTGGCTCGCGGCCACCTATCCGGCGACGCACCGGGTCATGGCGCGCACGATCCTGCCGAACCGGACGCTCGTCTATCACTGGCCGGGCAGCGACGCGTCGCTCGCGCCGATCATCGTCATGGCGCATCAGGATGTCGTGCCGGTCACCGAGGGCACCGAAGGCGACTGGAAATACCCGCCCTTTGCGGGGACGATCGCTGAAAAGGCGGTGTGGGGCCGCGGCACGGTCGACGACAAGGGCTCGCTCATCGGCCTGTTCGAGGCGATCGAGGAGCTGGCGGCGCAGGGATTCCAGCCCAAGCGCGGCATCTATCTCGTATCGGGGCATGACGAGGAAGCGGGGGGATCGGGCGCCGTCGCGGCCGCCGCCAAGCTGAAGGCCGAGGGCGTGCGCGCGCTCTACACGCTCGACGAGGGCAGCGTCGTGCTGCGCGACACGCCGGTGATCGATGGCCCCGCCATCCTGATCGGCGTCGCCGAAAAAGGCTATGCGACGCTCAAGGTCACCGCCAACGCACCCGGCGGGCACAGCTCGATGCCGCCCGACGAAACCGGCGTGACGACGCTGGCGCGCGCGGTGCTGGCGATCACCGACAGCCCGTTCCCGATCGAGATGCGCGGCCCGGGTGCGGCGATGGTCGAGGCGCTCGCCGCGCATAAGGGCGGCACGACAAAGCTCGCGGTCGCGAACCAGTGGCTGCTCGGTCCGGTCCTGAAAAAGCAGCTTTCGGCCTCGCCGTCGTCCGCTGCGGCGTTCCACACGACGATCGCGCCGACGATGCTCCAGGGAAGCCCGAAGGAAAATGTGCTGCCGCAATCGGCGAGCGCGCTGATAAACTATCGCATCGCGCCGTGGAACAGTTCCGCCGACGTGATGGCACGCGCCAAGGCGGCGGTCGGCGATGCGCCAGTCGAACTCAGCTGGGTCAAGCCGCCCAACGAACCGTCGCGCGTGTCGTCGAGCAGTTCGCAGGGCTGGAAATATGTCGTCGCGGCGGCGCGCGCCGATGCGCCCGATGCCATCGTCGCCCCTTTCCTTGTCGTCGGCGCGACCGACAGCCGCAGCATGGAGCCGATCTCGGAGGATGTGTACCGCTTCATGCCGATGCATTTCACGCTGAAAGAGACCGCGATGATCCACGGCACCAACGAGCATATGGCGATCGACAGCTTCAAACGCATGATCGACTTCTATGCGCGGCTGATCGCGACGTCGGCCGGGTAATTATGTTGGGAAGATAGTGGTCGGGGAGACAGGATTCGAACCTGCGACATCCTGCTCCCAAAGCAGGCGCGCTACCGGGCTGCGCTACTCCCCGACTACTGTCCCGCGCCTTAGACAGGGTGCGGACGCAAGTCTATCCCACCTGGGCGCCTCATGACGAAAAAGGCGGGCAAAGAAAAAGGCGGCCTTCCCGAAGGAAGACCGCCCGTTTCTCGTTTCAGTCAACGCCCCGAAGGGCTGCGACTTACTTCTTTTCTTCAGCCGGAGCAGCAGCGGCCGGAGCAGCAGCGGCGTCAGCCGGAGCAGCAGCGGTTGCAGCAGCGTCAGCCGGAGCAGCAGCTTCTGCACCAGCAGCAGCAGCGTCGGCACCAGCGGCAGCGGCTTCAGCGCCAGCAGCAGCGGCGTCGGCGCCTTCTTCAGCAACCGCTTCAGCGGCCGGAGCTTCGGTGGTGGCTTCTTCAGCAGCCTTTTCACCGCAAGCGGCGAGGGCGAACATGCTGGCAGCAACGGCGATAGCAGCAAACTTCTTCATGATGTGTGGGCTCCCTAAAATGCCTTAACGCGTCCGGGAAAACTTCCCGTACCGCGAGCCGCGGGATTTAGCCGTTCCGCATGAATCGTCAACAAAAATAATTGAGATGGTCGGGGGCGGCGGGATTCTGTCATTTCTCCGTCACACTAGGGAAGCTCGCCGTTCGTGCTGTTCGCCAGAATCGCCAGAGTCGCGGCCCAAACTGTCACATTTTGCCGCAATTGCGCGGGGTCGATCTTGTCGAGCGTGTCGTCGGGCGTGTGGTGCAGGTCGAAATAACGCGTGCCATCCTGGGCCAGATCGATCGCCGGAACGCCGGCCGCTACGAGCGTGCCAATATCGGCCCCGCCGTTCGCCGGCTGCTTCCCGCGGACGACGCCGAACGGCATCACCGCGGCGGCAATCCGGTCGGAAAGCGCCTTGGCGCTGTCGGGCAGCTTGAAGTCGACCCGCCACACGCGGTCGGCGCCGAAATCGGATTCGAGCGCGACGGCGTGCGTCTCTTTCCCATGCGCGTCGAAATAGGCTTTGCCGCCGAACACGCCGACTTCTTCGGCGCCCGCCCACAAGATGCGGATCGTCCGGCGCGGCTGGCCCGCCATCATCACATATTTGGCGGCCGCCGTGATGATCCCGCAACCCGCCGCGTCGTCGATCGCCCCGGTGCCCAAATCCCAGCTGTCGAGGTGGCACGCAATGATGATCGGGCTCGCCGCCGGATCGCTGCCGGGAACTTCGGCAATGACGTTACCCGACGTCTGCTGGCCTAGGTCGCGCGGTGTAAGGAGCAATTTCATCCGCAGCACTTCGGGACCGTCGCCACGCCCGCCCGCAGGTCGCATCGCTTGTGCGCGCTTCCATTGGCGGACAAGTTGGTCGGCGTCGGGATTGGACAGCGCGCCCGCGGGGATTGGTTTCACCCCGGCCTCGAAATTGGTCACCCCGGTATGCGGGTTTCGGTGATCGTCAGTGCCGATCGAGCGGATGACGATTGCCATCGCACCCTTTTTCGCCGCGACGTTGGGCCCGGTGAAGCGGCCGCGACCATAATAGGCATAACCACTGCCGTCCTGTGTCGGCGTCATATTGTGATCGATGAAGACGATCTTGCCTTTGACCATATGATCGGGCGCGGCCTGCAACGCATCGAAGCTGTCGAAGTAAATGACGTCACCTTCTATCCCTTTGGCGCCGGTCGATGCGCTGTTGCCCAGCGCGGCGATCGTCAGCTCCTGGGGGTGAAAGGGGCCGATCAGCGTCGCCTGTTCCTCACCGCGAACCCATGTCGGCATCATAAATTTTTCTTCGCGGACGTTCTGGAAACCCATTTCCTGGAGCCGCCGGACGGCCCAGGTTCGCGCGGCGGCTTCGGCTTCGGTCGCCGCCTGCCGCGGGCCGATTTCGGTGGTCAGGTCCTCGACAATCCACCACGCCAGGTCTTGCCCTTGCTGCGCAAGATCCACAGCTGTGGGCTCAGAGGTGGCGGCGGCCGCGGAACTGGCGATGGCGGCGGCGGACAGGGCGAACAGGCGAACGGCGCGACCGATGTTTTTCATGGCGCCGTCCTAGCGGGACGGGTTCGCGCCTCGCAAGCGCCGATTGCCAATCGCGCGCCCATTCGCTAACCGGCGCGCAACTCAAAACTCTCCCGGCCGCGCGCGCGGCCCAGCCCATACCGGAGCATTTTCATGGCCGCCCAATATAGTTTCGTGATGAAGGGTCTGAACAAGACCTATCCCGGCGCGCAAAAGCCGACGCTCAAGGATTTGAGCCTGCAATTCTATCCCGATGCCAAGATCGGTATCGTCGGCCCGAACGGCACCGGTAAATCGACGCTGATGAAGATCATGGCGGGGATCGACAAGGAATTCACCGGCGAAGCCTGGGCTGGTGAGGGGATCACCGTCGGTTATCTGGCGCAGGAACCGCAACTCGACCCGACCAAGACGGTCAAGGAAAATGTCATGGACGGCGTGCGCGGCGTCGCCGACATGATGGACCGCTTCAACGAGATCAGCACGCTGATGGCCGATCCGCCCGAAGGCGCCGATTTCGACGCACTCATGGAAGAAATGGGCACGCTTCAGGAAAAGATCGACGCGGTCGACGGCTGGACGCTCGACAACCAGCTCGAAATCGCGATGGAAGCGCTCCGCTGCCCGCCGGGCGATTCGAGCGTCGAAAGCCTGTCGGGCGGTGAAAAGCGCCGCATCGCGCTCACCCGTCTGCTGCTCGAAAAGCCGTCGATCCTGCTGCTCGACGAACCGACCAACCACCTCGACGCCGAAAGCGTCGCGTGGCTCGAAAAGCATCTCGTCGACTATCCGGGCAACGTCATCCTCGTCACCCACGATCGCTACTTCCTCGACAATGTCGTGAACTGGATCCTCGAACTCGATCGCGGTCGCTATTTCGTCTACGAGGGCAATTATTCGACCTACCTCGAAAAGAAGGGCAAGCGCCTCGAACAGGAATCGCGCGAGGATGCCGGTCGCCAAAAGGCGATCAAGGACGAGCTCGAGTGGATCCGGCAGTCGCCGAAAGCCCGCCAGGCCAAATCGAAGGCGCGTATCAAAAGCTTCGACCAGCTGGTCGAAGCACAGGAAAAGCGCATCCCCGGCAAGGCGCAGATCGTCATCCAGGTTCCCCAGCGCCTCGGCGGCAAGGTGATCGAGGTCGACAATATCTCGAAAGCCTTTGGCGACAAATTGCTCTTCGAAAACCTGTCCTTCTCGCTTCCGCCCGGCGGCATCGTCGGGGTGATCGGCCCCAACGGCGCGGGTAAATCCACCTTGTTCAAGCTGATCACGGGGCAGGAAACCCCCGACAGCGGCAAGGTGACGATCGGCGACACCGTCCACCTCGGCTTCGTCGACCAGAGCCGCGACGACCTGAAGCCCGACAACAATGTCTGGCAGGAAATCTCGGGCGGCGCCGAAATGATGAACATCGGCAAGCACGAGATGCAGACGCGTGCTTATGTTGGCGCCTTCAACTTCAAGGGCGTCGACCAGCAGAAGAAGGTCGGCCAGCTGTCGGGCGGCGAACGAAACCGCGTCCATATGGCCAAGATGCTGAAACAGGGCGGCAACGTCCTGCTGCTCGACGAACCGACCAACGATCTCGACACCGAAACGCTCGCCGCGCTCGAAGAGGCGCTCGAGAATTTTGCGGGCTGCGCCGTGGTCATCAGCCACGACCGCTTCTTCCTCGATCGCCTCGCGACGCACATCCTTGCGTTCGAGGGCGACAGCCACGTCGAATGGTTCGAGGGCAATTTCGAATCCTATGAAGAGGACAAGATCCGCCGCCTCGGCGACGATGCGACGCGTCCGCACGCGACGTCGTACAAGAAGCTGACGCGCTGATCCGATGGCGGGGGAGGCCGCGCCAATATCGTCGCCCATATCGTCGAGCGCGATCCGTTTGGATGCGGACGCGCTCAACGAATTTCTGAAGGCGGCCTTCCCGCACTCCGAGCCTGGCTCACGCGGTCACGTCGTCTCGGCCGCGCCGGGTTTCGTCCAGGCGCGGATGGACCCGACCGACAAGGCGCTCCGACCCGGCGGGTTAATCTCTGGCCAGACGCAGATGGGCTTTGCCGATATGGCGGCCTATGCGCTCGTCCTCGCGCATATCGGCCCCGTCGCGATGGCGGTGACGAGTGCACTCAACTATCAGTTCCTGCGCCCGTGCCGCCCCGGCCCGCTCTTCGCCGACGCGCATATGCTGCGCCTCGGCAAAAGGCTCGCGGTGATGGACGTGCGGATCTGGACGGACGATGCTGACAAGCCCGTCGGTCAGGCGAATGTGACCTACGCGATTCCGTGAGGGGATTGCCGGCTGATTGACTGCCAACGACCGTTTCCCGTCATCCCCGCGAAGGCGGGGATCCCGCTTTACGACGGCGAAGGAAGAAGCGGGATTCCCGCCTTCGCGGGAATGACGAAGTTAGGTGAGAATGTCCGCTCTCCACCCCCTAAGCCAACCCAATCAATATTCCAGCGCCGGATACCAGTCGGTCCCGCGGCCCGAGGGCGTGAGGTCAAGGATGTTCCACAGGCTTGCGATATCGGGCGCATCGCGCGGGTCTTGCCCCGGATCGGCCATCTCGCTCGTCATCTCGCTTCTCCAGAACAGCCGCACCGCGTTGCCGCTCTTCTTGAACACCGCGAGCGCGGGATTTTCGCCGCCGTCGGCGTTCAGCAAGCGGAAGTCGCGGGCATAATCATCGCCGACCAGCTGCAGGAAATCGAGCGCCTGCCATCCGCGTTCGAGCGCAAACGCCTTTTGTCGTTCGACCGGGCTGCGGCCGAAGATCTTGAACGCGACGCGCTGCTTCAGGGCGTTGGCGTTGCCGTCGACCGAACCCAGCCAGTTGGTGCACATCGGGCAGGGGCGCTCGCGCTCGGGGCCGTACATCCAGAAATAGGCGACCAGCGTATCATGCCCGCCGAACAACTCGGCCAGCCCCAGTTCGCTGCCGTTCGCGTCCTTGAACCGGTAATCCTGCATCAGCGGCCCCGGCGGCAGTTGGCGCCGCTGCTCGGCAATCCGCGTCATCTTGCGCCGCAGGTCGATTTCTTCAGCCAGCAGGGATTTTCGGGCCTTGGTATAGGATTCGTCTTCGCCGGGAAAAGCACGTCTACGGGAAGCAAGCGCCGGCGCAGCCGACAGGGTTTGGCGAAGGGCCATCCAATTCTCCTTTCTCGGGAGAACGTGCCGGGGGCGCCGTTGTTGCAGCGACGTTTCACCGCTGCCCGCAGATATGCGTCGCTTCGTCGCCGATCAGGCGGGTGCGACTTCCCATAGGATCAGCTTGGTCGCGTGGACGTCGTCGCGCGCCTTGGTGGCATCGGACCGCGTGAGTTTCACGCCGCCCTTCAGCGCGCCCATTTCGATCATCGCATCGATCACGACGACGCCGCCTGCGCCAACATCGATTTCGAGTTCGGCGGGCCGCGCCAGCTTCGCCTTGGCGGTCGCGACATGGATATGGTGTGTGCCCGGGGCGACGTCGGCCATCAGCATCTGGCCCGACTTGATCTGCCCCTTCGCACTGCCGTCGAGCGTCACGTCCATGCCTTGCAGCGCGGCGACGAAACCGCGGCGGGTCACGTAGATGCGCGCCTTGCCTTCGGGGGCCTGCATCGTCCGCGCGTTGGCGGTCGCGGCGGTGTCGGCTTTGGCGCCGCCCTTGTTGCTCGACAGCGCCCAGATGCAAAAGGCGATAATGCTGCCGAACAACAGGGCGGTCAGTATGAGCAGGGTCCCGGGGGACATCGTCTGGGCCAGTGCCGGTCCCATCATCGCGCCAACGATGGCGGCCACGAAAATGAGGGTCAGCCACATCGCATTCTTGCTCATATCGCCTCCTGTTCAGGCGGGAGAGAATTCTCCCGTCGCCTCGTCCATCACGTGCAGCACGCCGTCGCTGATCGCGAAAAAGGCGCCGCGCAATGTCAGCGCGCCGCGCCGTACCTTTTCCTGAATGCAGGGAAAAGTCATCAGATTGTCAAGGCTTAAGCGGACCGCTGCCAATTCCATCGCGCGGCCGGCTTCGCGGTTGTCGATGCTCTGATGTTCGCGGCGAACCTGCTCGCTGGCATCGTCGAGCATCGCAATCCAGTCGGCGATGAAGCCGCCGCGCCCCGGCTCGGCGCCCGCCATCGAGCGGTGCAGCGCGGCGTGGCACCCGCCGCATAGGCCGTGACCCATCACGACGATTTCCTCGACCTTCAGGAACTGGACCGCGAATTCGAGCGCGGCGGAGACGCCGTGGCGTCCGGGCGTCGTTTCGAACGGCGGCACCAACGCCGCGACGTTGCGGACGACAAAGATTTCGCCGGGATTGGTGTCGAAAATCTGCGACGGTTCGGATCGGCTGTCCGAACAGGCGATCACCATCACCTTGGGCGATTGCCCCTCGGCAAGTTCGTTCCAGCGTTCGCGCTGTTGCTGCCAGCCGCCGTTACGGAAACGACGGTAGCCATCGATCATATCTGCAAAGTGAGTCATGTGCCGCCCTTAGCATAGGTAGAGAGGTTGAGAAGAGGCGCGTGCGCGACTATGTGGGCGAAATGAACGCTCCAGCATCCCCCGCATCGACTCCAAACCAGCGCCAGCGCAAGCCCGACTGGATCCGCGTCAAAGCCCCGACCAGCCCGGGTTACGCCGAAACGCGCAAGCTGATGCGCGAGCTCAACCTTCATACCGTGTGCGAAGAGGCCGCGTGCCCGAACATCGGCGAATGCTGGACGAAAAAGCACGCAACGGTGATGATCCTCGGCGACACCTGCACGCGTGCCTGCGCTTTCTGCAACGTCAAGACCGGCATGCCGCGCCCCGTCGACCTGCTCGAGCCCGAACATACCGCGATTGCCGCCGCGAAGATGGGCCTCAGCCATATCGTCATCACGTCGGTTGACCGCGACGATCTGCCCGACGGCGGCGCGAGCCAGTTCGTGAAGGTCATCAACGCGCTGCGCCGCGAAACGCCGCAAACGACGATCGAAATCCTGACTCCTGACTTTCGCAACAAGCCCGAAAGCGCGGTTGCGGCGATCGTCGATGCGCGGCCCGACGTCTATAATCACAATCTCGAAACTGTCCCGCGGCTCTATCCGACGATCCGCCCCGGCGCGCGCTATTATGCCTCGCTCCGCCTGCTCGAAAGCGTCAAGCGCCGCGATCCCTCGATTTTCACCAAGTCGGGTGTGATGCTCGGCCTCGGCGAGGAGCGGATGGAAGTGCATCAGGTGATGGACGACATGCGCAGCGCCGACATCGATTTCATGACGATGGGCCAGTATCTTCAGCCGACGCCGAAGCACGCCAAGGTCATCGACTTCGTGACGCCGCAGGCGTTCGACGCCTATGCGCAGATCGCGCGCGCGAAGGGCTTCCTGCAGGTCGCTTCGTCGCCCTTGACCCGGTCGAGCTATCACGCCGGCGACGATTTCGAACGGATGCGCGCCGCACGCGAAGCGCAGCTGGCGCGCGTCAAGGCCGGCTGACCGGCCTTTGCCAAGGCATCATGAAACCCGCGTCCTGCCGTACAGCGACGAGCAGATGTTCGCGCTCGTCACCGATATTGCGCGTTATCCCGAATTCCTGCCGTGGGTGATCGCACTGCGCCTCCGCAGCGACAGCGAGCATGAGGCGGTCGCCGACATGATCGTCGGTTTCAAGGGATTGCGCGAAAGCTTTTCGTGCCGTGTCCACAAGCAGCGGCCGCACGAGGTTTGCGTGAGCTACATCGACGGGCCGATGAAGCATCTGAACAACGAATGGCATTTCCAGCCTGCCGAGGGTGGGGGATGCCGCGTCGATTTTCTCGTCGATTTCTCGTTCCGCAGCCGCGTGTTCGAAGCATTGGCGGGCCAGATGTTCGACAAGGCACTGCGCAAGATGATCGCGGCGTTCGAAACGCGCGCCGACGATCTTTACGGCGCGGGGAGGGCGATGTCCTCCGACGGCCGCAGCTCATCCCTTTCGGGCTGAAGCAGGTCGAGCGCGAACAGGGTGGCGTGATGGCGGATCGCCGCGCGGTCGGTCGATTCGAACTGGACGCGCTGGGTGAAATAATCGTCAGGATCCTGCTCGCGCAGCGCGCGCGCGAACACCACTTGGCCGACCGGCTTCTTCTCCGACCCGCCGCCGGGTCCGGCAATGCCGGTGATTGCGACCGCGACATCGGCGTCGCTGTTCTCCAGCGCGCCTGCCGCCATGGCCCACGCGGTCGCAAGCGAGACTTCGCCAAAGGTTTCGAGGATTTCGCTGCTGACGTCGAGCTGGCTCTGCTTCGCATGGCCCGAATAGGTGACGAAGCCTGCGCTGAACACGTCCGAACTCCCCGCAATGTCGGTCAGCGCGACCGAGACCATGCCGCCCGTGCAGCTTTCGGCCACGGCGACTTTCCGCCCCGCGGCGCGGTTGTTCGCCAGAACGGTTGTGGCAAGGTCGTCGCGCGCGGCAAGGCGCGTTTCAGCATCGGACAGCAAGGTTCAATTCTCCGGAAGTTGCAGGGTCGCGGCCGCTTGGGCCGCGATCCCCTCGCGGCGACCGGTGAAGCCCAGCCGCTCTGTCGTAGTCGCTTTGACACTAACCCGTTCGAGCGGAATCGCAAGGATTTCGGAAATCCGCGCCCGCATCGCGGCGCGGTGCGGGCCGATCTTCGGCGCTTCGGCAATGATCGTCAGGTCGACATGGTCGATGCGCCCGCCGCGCGCCGCCACCTGTTCGGCGGCAAAGCCAAGGAAGCGGTGCGACGCCGCGCCGCGCCACTGCGGGTCGCTCGGCGGGAAATGGTCGCCGATGTCGCCGTCGCCGAGCGCGCCGAGGATCGCGTCGGTCAGCGCGTGAAGCGCGACGTCGGCATCGCTATGCCCTTCAAGTCCATGACTATGGGCGATTTCTATCCCGCCGATCCACAGCGGCTTGCCCGTAACAAGACGGTGGACGTCATATCCCATGCCGACCGCGGTTCGCGTCATCGTCCCGACCCCCAAGAGCCCACCGAGGATCGCCATATCCTCGCCATATGTCAGTTTATGGAGGCGGGCATCGCCTGGAACGGTCGCAACCGCCACATCCAACCGGCGTACCAACTGCGCATCGTCGGTGGCGGCGGCCTCGACAGCTTCAGCATGGGCGCGGCGCAATGTGCCAAGATGGAACGCCTGCGGCGTCTGAACGCGCGCAAGCGCGCTGCGGTCGACGACCTCGCCGGCCAGATGCGCGGTGTGTTCGACGAGCGTGTCGGGAACCGGAAGTGTCGGGATCGCCGCCTCAACATTGTGCAATGCGGCGAGCAGGCGATCGACCACCTCGGCGGTTACCCCGGGCCGCGCGGCGTCATGAACAAGGACGAACGCGCCGTCTTCCCAATCGGCAAGCGCCGCAAGCGCATTCGCGACCGATTGCTGCCGTTCAGCGCCGGGATCGGCGGAAATCCAGCCATCCGGAAGGTCGCAGAGCATGGCCATGACGTCACTATTTGCGACCAACACGCCGCCACCGATGGCGGGATGCGCGGCAAAAGCATCGACGCTCCACTGAAGTACCGGTTTGGCGCCGAGCATTGCGAGCTGCTTCGGCACCCCCAGTCCGGCGCGCGTTCCCTGACCGCCCGCGAGCAATATGACCGCGACACGCGGCAAAACGGAAGGGGCGGACTCGGTCATCGTGCGCGCCGGTTAGCGCAGCCGCGCCTTGCGGGAAAGCGGCTTAGCGTGTACGGGCTGCTTAAATTTTAGGCAATGCAAACGAAAGCTCCCCGCCATGGCGCCGCTGCGGCCCATTCAGATCGGCAACATCTCCATCGCGGATCCCGTGATCCTCGCGCCGATGACCGGTGTCACCGATCTGCCCTTCCGCAAGCTCGTGCGCCATTATGGCTCGGGGCTCAACGTCACCGAGATGATCGCCAGCCAGGCGGCGATCCGCGAAACGCGCCAGTCGATCCAGAAAGCCGCGTGGGACCCGGTCGAAGAGCCGGTGTCGATGCAGCTTGTCGGCTGCACGCCCTATGAAATGGGCGAAGCGGCAAAGCTCAACGAAGATCGCGGCGCGTCGATCATCGACATCAACATGGGCTGCCCGGTGCGCAAGGTCACCAACGGCGACGCGGGTTCGGCGCTGATGCGCGACCTGAAGCTGGCCTCGGCGCTGATCGATTCCTGCGTCAAGGCGGTCAAAGTACCGGTGACGGTCAAAATGCGCATGGGCTGGTGCCATGACAGCCTTAATGCGCCCGAACTTGCACATATCGCCGAAGATCTGGGCGCGAAGCTGGTGACGGTCCACGGCCGCACGCGCAACCAGATGTATCGCGGCGAGGCCGACTGGGGCTTTGTCCGCAGCGTCAAGGATGCGGTGTCGATCCCGGTCATCGTCAATGGCGACATCTGCTCGGCGGACGATGCGCGCACTGCGCTTGCGCAGAGCGGCGCCGACGGCGTGATGATCGGCCGCGGCGCCTATGGCCGCCCCTGGTTGCTCGGTCAGGTGATGACGGCACTGCGCGGCGAGGGCGATCGGCCCGACCCCGGTATCGACGAGCAATATGACGTCATTACATCGCATTATCGCGCGATGATCGACCATTATGGCGAAGTGACCGGGGTCAATATGGCGCGCAAGCATCTCGGCTGGTACGTCAAGAGCCTGCATGGTTCGGCCGAGTTCAGGAACAAGGTCAACCAGATCCCGAACAGCCGCGACGTGCTCGACGCGCTCGAGCGCTTCTACACGCCGTTCCTGAGCAAGGCGGCGGCGTGACATCGCTCACGTCGAGCATTCCGAGTTTCGATCACGACGAGCTGATCCAGTCGCATCCGGTTCCGACCCTGCTGATCGACGGCGGCGGGGTGGTGCTGTTCGTCAACGCCGCCGCCGAGCAACTCTGCAATATCAGCCGCTCGGCGATGGTCGGCCGCGTTATCTATGACGTGATCGAGATGGATCGCAGCTATCGGCAGCGGATGAGCGACGGCTCGACGTCGGCGCTCTTCGCGCATCGCACGGAGATTTCGGCGGGTGGCCGCCGGTCCTTCTTCGTCGATATGCAGATGGTGCCCTATGGCCAGAGCGGCCACCGCATTCTCGCGCTCGTGCCGTCGCAGAGCGACGCCGAGCTGATGGGGGGCGCGATCGGGCGTTCGGGGCGCGCGGCGGGTGCGGCGGCATCGATGCTGGCGCACGAGATCAAGAATCCTCTCGCAGGGATCAAGGGCGCCGCACAACTGCTGGCGCGCAAGACCGACGCGGGGGGCGAGCGTTTCACGACGCTGATCTGCGCCGAAGTCGATCGGATCGCGACGCTGATCGACCAGATGGAGCATTTCTCGCGCGGGCAACCGATCGCCTGCGGCCCGATCAACCTCTATCAGCCGATCCACCAGGCGATGGAAACCGCGCGCGCGCGCCAGTTTCCAGGCTTGCGCTTCGCCGAAGATTTCGACCCCTCGCTGCCGCTCGTCCACGGAAACCATGACGCCATGGTGCAGATATTGCTCAACCTGCTCACCAACGGGTGCGAGGCACTGGGAGGGCGCGACGATGGCGTTGTCCGGCTGACGACGGCCTATCGGCATGGCCTGTCGATCGACAATGGTGACGGACGCGGCCGCATCGCGCTGCCGATCGAGGTCAGTGTCAGCGACAATGGCCCCGGTGTTCCTGCCGATATTCGCGGTGACCTGTTCGATCCGTTCGTGACAACCAAGCGCGAGGGACGGGGGCTCGGCCTCGCGCTCGTCGCGAAGCTGGCGCGCGATATGGGCGGCACCGTCCAGCATATCCGCGACGGCGAATGGACGCGCTTCCGCGTCCACCTGCCCGTCGCGCAAAAGGGACGGCCCGCATGAGCAAGGCGAAGACGATCCTGCTGGTCGAAGACGATCCGGCGATCGCGATGATCATCCGCGAGACATTGGTCGGCGAATGCGGCCGCTTCGCGTCGGTCGCGAGCATCGCCGAACGCAACGCCTGGCTCGCCGACAACAGGCCCGATCTTGTCATCACCGATGTCGTCCTGCCCGATGGCGACGGCATCGATTCGCTGCGGGTCGACGCCCTTACGCCGGTGATCGTGCTGTCGGCACAGAACACGCTCGACACCGCCGTGCGCGCGACGGGCATCGGCAGTTACGATTATCTGCCCAAGCCGTTCGATCTCGACGAACTGACCGCGAGTGTCCGCGCCGCGTTGCAGCGAAAGGCGGAACCCGCGGCAAGGGACACCTCGGTGCCGACAGACAGTCATGGTCTCGTCGGCCGCGCGCCGGCGATGCAGGCGGTCTATCGCACGATCGCGCGGCTCGCTTCGAACGATCTGGCAGTGTTGATCCTCGGCGAATCGGGGACGGGCAAGGAGGTCGTGGCGCGCGCGATCCACGCGACCGGCCTGCGCCGCGGCGGACCTTTCGTGGCGATCAACATGGCCGCGATCCCGCGCGAATTGATCGAAGCTGAATTGTTCGGCCACGAAAAAGGCGCGTTTACCGGGGCGCACAGCCGCAATGCCGGGCGCTTCGAACAGGCTGCGGGCGGCACGCTCTTCCTCGACGAAATCGGCGACATGCCGCTCGAGGCGCAGACGCGCCTGCTCCGCGTCCTGCAAAGCAACGAATATTCGACGGTTGGCGGCAACCAGGCGCTGCGCGCCGATGTTCGCGTTATCGCGGCGACGCACCGCGACATGCGCACCCTCGTCGCCGATGGCCGGTTTCGCGAGGATCTCTTCTACCGTCTCAACGTCATCCCCGTGACGCTGCCACCGCTCCGCGACCGGCGCAGCGACATTGCCGCGCTCGTCCGCCACTTTGTCGAGGCCGGGCGCAGTTCCGGGCTGCCCGATCGCCAATTCGCGCCCGCCGCAATGCAGTGGCTCGAACGCTACGACTGGCCGGGCAATGTTCGCGAACTCGGCAATGTCGTTCAGCGGCTTGCGGTCTTGTCGCGCGATGTCGTCGTGACTGTCCGCGATGTCGAGACGGTGCTGCACGAAAGCGGCGAGGGTGGCGGCGCGGTCGAACCCGCCGTCCAGATCGCGCGCGCGGTCGACGATTGGGCGCGCGAGCAGATGGCGGATACGGCAAGCGACGGCGATATTCACGAACAGCTTGAGGCGATCGTCGAGGCGGCACTTTTTCGCCGCGTACTGCGCGACGTTCGTGGCAATCAATTGGAGGCGGCGCGGCGCCTTGGTATAAACCGCAACACGCTACGCAAACGCCTCGCGCAGCTCGATATCGATCCCGCGCAGCCTTGATCGGCAAGGATAAACCCGGAATCGGGGCAATTGGGCGACACTGGCGTAGATTGTGTGTTTTCTATGCAACAGGATTGTCGTAACGTAGCAACAATGGCGCAATCCCCTCCTCTGGCTCTCGATATGGATTCGGACGGTCAGGAAGTGCGTTCGGGCTTCTGGGGTTTCGCGGCCCCGGAATATTACACGCTCGCCATCATCGTCAGCGTTGCAATCGCGACCTATATCTTCGTGACGGGCGATGCGCAGAGCGAGCGGTTGCTGACGCCCGCGCTGGTCGCGGCGATCATGGTCGTCAATCTCGTGCCGGCGATGGCGCTGATCGTGCTGATCGGCAGCCGCGTCGCGCGTGCGCGTGCCGTGCGATCGATGGCGGGCGGCAATGGCCGCCTCCATGTCCGGCTCGTCGCACTTTTTTCGCTGATTGCCGCGGCGCCGACCTTGCTCGTCGTGATCTTTGCCTCGCTATTGTTCCAGTTCGGCGTCGATTTCTGGTTTTCGGACCGCTCGCGCGGCATGTTCGAAAATGCCGCCAACCTTGCCGAGGGCTATTATCAGGAAAACCAGCGCCAGGTCGGGGCGAACACTTATGCGATGGCCACCGACCTCGGCAAGCAATTGAGCCTGGTTCCGATCGATAGCCCGGCCTTCAGCAATTATTATCTGCAACAGGTCGTGGTGCGCAGCCTCAATGAATCGGCGATCATCGAGATCGGCAGGGATGGCGTCGCGCGCACGGCGACAGCGATCAACCCTGACGACAGGGCAGCCGAAGCCCGGCTTGGTTCGGCGATGGTCGGCCGCCTCGACGCGGGCGAGGATGTCGTCGTTGTTCGCCAGGCCAACCGGATCGAAGCCGCAGCGCGGCTGCCCGGCACCGATCGCGCCTATGTCTATGCCTCACGCGACACCAACGTCCCGGGTTTTCAGCAGTCGGCGCGGGCGAGCGCGGTTCTGGCCGACTATAACAATCTCTTCGAACGCTCGCAGCAACTCCAGCTGCAATTCAACGGCGCGCTTTATCTTGGCTCGCTGCTGCTTCTTGCGCTTGCTGTCATTGCAGCGATCGTGGTTGCGGATCGCATCGTCCGCCCGCTCGGCACGCTGATCGGTGCGACGCGAACCGCTGCGGGCGGCGATCTGTCGGTCCGGGTTACCCCGCCGGCGCGCGATGATGAAATCGCGGTCCTGACGCGCGCCTTCAATCGGATGACCGAACAGTTGCAGGGCCAGACCGGCGCGCTCGTCAGCGTGAACGAGCAACTCGAAGCCCGGCGCAGCTTTATCGAGGCGGTGCTGAGCGGGGTGTCGTCGGCGGTGGTCTCGGTCGATGCCGATCGCCGCATCCTGCTCGCCAATGCCGCAGCGGAGCGTTTGATTTGCCAGTCGGCCGAATGCCTGACGGGGCAACCCCTTGATGATGTCGCGCCCGAACTGGCGCGCCTGCTGATCAGCGACGAGCGCGAGGCGATCGTTCAGCTTTCGCGCAAGGATGCCGAGCCCGCGACCCTCGCGGCGAAGGCGGTGGCGCAGGGCGACGGCTTTGTCCTGAGTTTCGAGGACATCACGCAGCAATTGCTCGATCAGCGCCGCGCGGCCTGGTCCGACGTGGCGCGGCGCATCGCGCACGAGATCAAGAACCCGCTCACGCCGATCCAACTCGCGGCCGAACGCCTTCAGCGGCGGTTCGGCGACAAGGTCGAGGGCGATAGCGCCACCTTCCGCAAGCTCACCGACACGGTGATCCGGCAGGTGCACGACATGCGGCGGATGGTCGACGAATTTTCCAGCTTTGCCCGGATGCCGAAACCGACCTTCGGGGTCGAGGATGTCCGCGATATCCTGCGCCAGGCGGTGTTTCTGTTTGAAGTCGCAAAACCCGACATCGCGTTCGCAGTCAAAACACCCGCCGAGATCGAACCGCTTGTTTGTGATCGCCGCCTGTTGTCACAGGCCATGACGAATATTGTAAAGAATGCGGTCGAAGCAATTGAAGAAAAATATAAAAATTCAGAATCCGCTATCACCGGTCATGTCGCGGCCGAACTCGTTTCCGGTGCGGATGGCGAGATGATCATTCGCGTCTCCGACGACGGCATCGGGCTGCCGGAGGCGCGCGATGCCATTGCCGAGCCCTATATGACGACGCGCCAGGGCGGGACGGGCCTCGGGCTCGCGATCGTCAAGAAGATCGTCGAGCAACATTATGGCGAACTGGAATTTTCGGACAATCCGGAGGGGCAGGGGACGTGCGTCACCCTGACGCTCCATCCCGACCGGTTGAGGCCGTTGGCCGGCAAGGGCGGGGAACAAGGCATGGGGCATAGTGAATCGGTTCCCGGACGCATCCGGAACCGGCAGGATAGAGAAGATCATGGCGCTTGATATTCTGATCGTCGACGACGAGCGCGACATTTGCGACCTCGTCGCCGGCGTCATGGAAGACGAAGGTTACGAGGCGCGTACCGCGTCGGACAGCGACTCTGCGCTGGAAGCGATCCGACAGCGACGTCCGTCGCTCGCGCTGATCGACGTATGGCTGCAAGGTTCGCGGCTCGACGGGCTGGGGCTGGTCGAGGCGATCAAGGCGTTCGATCCGACGCTGCCGATCATCGTCATCTCGGGTCATGGCGGGCTCGACACCGCGGTTGCAGCGATCCGCCGCGGCGCGTTCGATTTTATCGAAAAGCCGTTCGAAGCGTCGCGTCTGCTCCATCTCGTCGAACGTGCGACCGAGAATGAGCGGCTGAAGTTCGAATATGAGCAATTGCGCGAAAAGGCGGGTCCGTCGGACGAACTGACCGGGACCAGCGCGGCGATAAACAATGTCCGCGCGACGCTGAAGCGCGTGGCGGGGACGGGAAGCCGTGTGCTGATTACGGGTGCGCCCGGCGTCGGCAAAGAGGTGGCCGCGCGTGTGCTGCACGGATGGAGTGGCAGGCATAACGCGCCGTTCCGCGTCATTTCGTCGGCGCGAATGGACCCTGAGACCGTCGAGACCGAATTATTTGGATCCGAAGCCGAGGACGGATCGATCCGCGTCGGGCTGCTCGAACAGGCGCATGGAGGCACCCTGTTTCTCGATGAGGTCGCCGACATGCCGCTGACGACGCAGGGCAAGATCTTGCGCGTCCTGACCGACCAGAGTTTTACGCGCGTGGGCGGGCGCACGATGATTCGCGTCGATGTGCGCATCATTTCGGGCTCGGCACGCGATCTGATTACCGAAATCGCCGAAAGCCGCTTTCGCGAGGACCTGTATTATCGGCTGAATGTCGTTCCCGTGCACATCCCGCCGCTGCGCGAGCGGCGCGACGATATTGCCAGCCTCTGCGACCATTATATCCGTCGTTATGCCGCCGACCGCCGCGTCGCGCCGCCCGAAATCAGTTCCGAGGCGATGGCGGCGCTTCAGGCGCATGAGTGGCCAGGTAACGTTCGCGAACTGCGCAACGTGATCGAGCGCGTGATGATCTTGGCACCGAGCGACCGCTTGGCGCGGATCGACGCCGATATGCTGCCGTCCGAGCTGGTGCGCGGCGGAACCGATATCCTGCCCAATTCGGAATCGATCACCGCGATTCCGCTCAAGGAAGCGCGCGAGAATTTCGAGCGCGAATATCTGCGCATCCAGATCAACCGCTTTTCGGGCAATATTTCGCGCACCGCGACCTTCATCGGCATGGAGCGTTCGGCACTGCACCGCAAACTGAAACTTTTGGGGCTTACCGAGAGTTCGGACGGCGAGGGATAGCGGCTTTGCGCTAGACCTTGCGCGTCCTTTGCCGCATATTACGTGCGAAATAAGGTCTCAATAGCCGGAACACCGGCACCATACCCGCGGTTTTACCGCCAAAAACAGGAGGCAAATGTGTCCGATAAAAACCAGAATCTCCAGGATATTTTCCTCAACGCTCTCCGCAAAAGCAAGACCCCGGTGACCATGTTCCTGGTCAAGGGCGTGAAGCTGCAGGGCATCATCACCTGGTTCGATAACTTCTCGCTGCTGCTCCGCCGTGATGGCCAGTCGCAGCTTGTCTACAAGCACGCGATCTCGACGGTGATGCCGTCGCACGATTTCGACCTGTCGCTGCTCGGCGGAAATCTGCGTGACGCGCCGGCAAGCAAGGGCAAGGCGTTGCAGGACGTGTTCCTGAACGCCGTGCGCAAGTCGGACGAGTCGGTGACGATGTTCCTCGTCAACGGCGTGATGCTGCAAGGCGATATCGTCGCGTTCGACCTGTTCTGCATGCTGCTCGAGCGCGAGCGCCAGGTTCAGCTTGTCTACAAGCACGCGATTTCGACCGTTCAGCCGAACGGCCCGATCAACCTGACCGACAGCGAGCCGGACGCAGAAGCGGACAACGCCTGATCGACCCGATAATCGACAATGAAGACGAGGTAACGCGCGGCGCCGCCGCGCTTATCGTCGTGCCCGAATGGCATAGCCAGCGGCTTGCGCGCGACCTCGATGCGCGCGCCGAGGAGGCGCGGGGGCTCGCGCTCGCGATCGGGCTCGACGTTGTCGCGATACACACGCTCCGTCTGCGCCAGACGCGCGCCGCAACACTCTTGGGCGTCGGACAGATCGACGCGATCACGCCCGACATCGCGGCAAAAAATGTGCAGTTGGTCGTCGTCGATGCGGCGCTCAGCCCGATCCAGCAGCGCAACCTCGAAACCGCGTTCGGTACGAAAGTGATCGACCGCACCGGGCTGATCCTCGAAATCTTCGGCGAGCGCGCCGCGACCGCCGAGGGGCGGCTGCAAGTTGAACTCGCGCATCTCGATTATCAGGCGGGGCGGCTGGTGCGCAGTTGGACCCACCTTGAACGCCAGCGTGGCGGTTTCGGCTTCCTCGGTGGTCCAGGCGAAACGCAGATCGAAGCCGACCGGCGGATGATCCGCAACCGCATGGCGCGCATCCGCCGCAGCCTCGAGGATGCCCGGCGAACGCGCCAACTGCAGCGATCGAAACGGCAGCGCGCACCGTGGCCAGTGGTCGCGCTCGTCGGCTATACCAACGCTGGAAAATCGACGTTCTTCAATCGGTTGACGGGAAGTGACGTCATGGCGGAAGATATGCTTTTCGCGACGCTCGACCCGACGATGCGCGAAATCCGCCTGCCCGGTATCGACAAGGCGATTCTGTCGGACACGGTGGGTTTTGTCTCCGACCTGCCGACCGAACTCGTCGCGGCGTTCCGCGCGACGCTGGAGGAAGTCACCACCGCCGACATGATCGTCCACGTCCGCGACATCGTCCATCCCGACAGCGACGCCCAATATGACGACGTGCGCGCCATATTGGAATCTCTCGGTGTCAATGGACCGCAGGGTGACGGGGAGGGCGATGCGCCGCCGGCGATCCAGCAGATCGAAATCTGGAACAAGATCGACACCGCCGATGACGAACGGCGCGTGGCCATAGAAGAGATGGCGGCGCGGCGCCCCGATGTCGCGGTCATCTCGGCCGTAACGGGCGAGGGCGTCGAAGCCGCGCGTACCCTTATGGCGTCACAATTGACCGCGCTGCATAAGGTGCAGCGCATTTACCTGAGCTACAGTCAGGGTGAAGCGGCGGCGTGGCTTCATGCCCGCGGCGAAGTACTCGCGGACGAGCCCGAGGCCGAAGGCCATGTGTTGACGGTGCGGCTCGATCCCGCGGACAGCGCGCGTTTCGAACGGCTCTGGCCGGCTACGGACGCTCCAACGCCTTAACCGCCAGCCAGTGGCTTTCCTGCGTGTCGAGCGGCAGGCCCGACAGGCTGCCGCCGGCGCGATCTTCCATGGCGGCAAAACGCCGCGCGAATTTATTGTTGGCACCGCGCAAGGCGCCTTCGGCGTCGATGCCAAGGTGACGTGCGTAATTGACCACCGCGAACAGCAGGTCGCCGACCTCTTCTTGTCGTTCGGCATCGGTGGTCGCCGCCGCGACCTCGGCGAGTTCCTCGGCGATCTTGTCGCGTGGTCCATCGACGTCGGGCCAGTCGAAACCCACTCGCGCGGCGCGGCCTTGCAGCTTTTGCGCGCGGAGCAAGGCGGGCAATGACAATGCCACACCGGCAAGCGCGCTTGCCGGGCCATCGGCGGTGCGCTCGGCCGCCTTGATCTGCTCCCATTGCTGGCGGACATCGTCGGTCGTGCCGCCGCCGAAGATATGCGGGTGGCGGCGCTCCATCTTGTCGCTGATCGCATTGGCGACATCGTCGAAATCGAACAGCCCGTCGTCGGCCGCAATCTGGCTGTGAAAAACGACCTGGAGCAACAGATCGCCAAGTTCATCGCATATGGCCGCAGGATCGCCGCCTGCGATCGCATCGGCGACCTCATAGGCTTCTTCGATCGTGTAGGGTGCGATGGTCGAGAAATCCTGCGCCAGATCCCATTCACAGCCGCCATCGGGATTGCGCAGCTGGCGCATCACAGCGAGCAGGCGGTCGATGGGGGATTGGGCTGCCGTCTCGGCCATATAATTATCCGATAATATATATTATGTTAAATAGCATGAGATAGGAGAAGAGATAAGGCCCCTCGCTACGTCATCGCCTGCCACGTGCGGATGATGAGGAATACGAGCCCAAAGATCGCCACCCACGCCAGCGCCATCTTAAGCCAGTCCGCCATCGGCAAGCGTCGCGCCAGCAACGAACTCAGGACCAATGTGAACGCGCCGGCGAACCACAGGATTTGAACAGTCGTGTCACCACTCATAGCTGCACCTCCAGCCCGTCATATCCGGGTTCCACACCCGGCGGCAATTCGCCCGCAAGGTCGTCATAATCCATCGTGTTGTCCATGTGCGTGATGATTGCGCGCGGATTGCCGACCTTGGCAAGACCTTCGAGTGTCATTGCCAGATGCGGATGTGTCGGATGCGGATAACGGCGCAGCGCATCGATAACGAACAGGTCGACGCCTTGAAAGAAGTCGACCATTTCGTCAGTAAACTTTGAAAAATCAGTTGCATAGGCGATCTTGTGCGCACCATCGCTGAAGATCAGGCCGCTGGCCTTGATCGGCCCGTGCGGCATTTCGATTGCCGAAACTTCAATGGGGCCGATCGACTGATGATCCTGCAGGTCGATCGGGTCGACTGACGCCGGATAGCCGGCATTGCCCGCGAAGGCATAGGTGAAGCGCCATTTGAGGATGTCGAGCACATGGTCGCGCGCATAGACGGGAACGGCCGACCGGCGCAGGTGCATGACCTGGCGCAGATCGTCGAGGCCGTGCGTATGGTCGGCATGTTCGTGGGTCCAGATGACGGCATCGATTTCTCCCACGCCGGCATCGAGCAATTGCAACCGCATATCGGGGCTGGTGTCGACGAGGATACGAAAGCCGCCGAGCGACACCATGATCGACGCCCGGCTGCGCAGGTTGCGCGGATTGTCGGGATCGCACTGCCCCCAGTCGTTGCCGATCCGCGGAACACCCGAAGACGTCCCGCAGCCGAGGATTCTTAACTTCATAATGCGTGCGACATCATGGCAGCGCCTTGTTGAAAAGCGCGTAAAAATTGGCGCTCGTCGCGGCGGCTAGCGCGTCTTCGTCGTCGCCACGCAGCTTGGCGAGGAAAGCGAGCGTATCGGCAACAAAGGCGGGTTCACCGGTTTTGCCGCGATGCGGGACGGGGGCGAGGAAGGGGGAATCGGTTTCGATCAGCAGCCGGTCCTGCGGCAACCACTTGGCCGTGGCCTGGAGATCGGCGGCGTTCTTGAACGTGACGATGCCCGAAATCGAGATGAAGAGCCCAAGGTCGAGCGCCTTATGGGCAAAATCGTCGCTCGCGGTGAAGCAGTGGATCACTCCGGGGAAAGTTGCCTCCCCCATCTCTTCGCCAAGCAGCGCCAGCGTGTCGGCTTCGGCGTCGCGCGTGTGAACGATGATTGGCAGGCCGGTTTGCTGCGATGCGTGAATATGACGGCGAAAGCTGTCCTGCTGCCGGATACGGTCGCTTTTGTCGTAATAATAATCGAGTCCGGTTTCGCCGATCCCGATCACGCGCGGATGTGCCGCGCGTTCGACGAGCTTCGCGGTATCGACGTCGGGATGATGGTCGGCGTCGTGCGGGTGGATGCCGACGCTCGCCCACACATCGCCGTTGGCCTCGGCCGCGGCGAGCACATCGTCCCACTCGCTTTCGCGCGTCGCGATATTGAGCATCGCGGTCACGCCCTTCGCGCGGGCGCGCTCTAGTACCTCGCGCTGTTGCTCGGCGAGCCCTTTGTAGTTGAGGTGGCAGTGCGAATCGACGAGCATTACGCCTCCCCTTCCCCTTCACCCTCGGGCAGTTCGAGACGGGGGAAGATCGGCACGGGCTGTCCGACGGTGAAGCCGCTGGCGGCGAGCTTCATCAGCCAGTCCCGATCGTCCAATGCGGTGAAGTCGCGCGCGTCGGCGGCGATGCCCATCTGGTCGAGCAATTTGTCCGCCGCCGCCGGGACGACGGGCCGGATCGCGATCGCCAGCGTGCGCACCGCCTGGAACAACGTCATCAACACCGCTCGCATACGCTCGGGATCGGTCTTGCGCAGCGCCCAAGGGGCTTGCGTGTCGACATATTGATTGCAGGCGAAGACTGACCGGATCCAGTCTTCGATGCCGATCGAGAAGGCGAGATGTTCGAACTCGCGCGGCAACCGGACTGCTGCCATGTCGCCGACATCGGCGAGCAGGTCGTTGTCGTCCTGCGCGGGCATATAGTCGAAGGAAAGCTTGCCGTCCAAATTCTTGAAAATCATCGACAAGCTACGCTGGGCCAAATTGCCGAAGCTGTTCGCTAGGTCGGCATTGGCGGTGCGCACGATCGCCTCGGCCGAATAGGTGCCGTCCTGGCCGAAGCTCACTTCGCGGAGGAGATAATAGCGCAGCGCATCGACGCCGAACTGATCGGCAAGTGCCATCGGATCGACGACGTTGCCGAGCGACTTGGACATTTTCTCGCCGCGGTTGAGCAGGAAGCCGTGGCCGAACACCTGCTTGGGCAAGGGCAGCTTTGCGCTCATCAGGAAAGCCGGCCAGTAAACCGTATGAAAGCGCACGATATCCTTGCCGATCATGTGGATATTCGCCGGCCAGAATTTGCCAAAATCGCTTTCCGGATCGGGGTAACCCAGTCCTGAAAGATAGGTGGTGAGGGCGTCGACCCACACATACATCACATGCCCCGGCGAGCCCGGCACCGGCACGCCCCAGTCGAAGCTGGTGCGCGAAACGCTGAGGTCCTTGAGGCCGCCCTCGACGAAGCGCATCACCTCATTGCGGCGGCTTTCGGGGCGGATAAAATCGGGCTGGTCGTGGTAGAGCGCGAGCAGCTTGTCCTGATATTTGGACAGGCGGAAGAACCAGCTTTCCTCGACGGTCCATTCGACCGGCGTACCCTGCGGCGAGAGGCGGACGCCCCCTTCCCCGTCGATCAGTTCGCTTTCGTCGTAGAAAGCTTCGTCGCGAACCGAATACCAGCCCTCGTAGCGGTCGAGATAAAGGTCGTCATTCGCTTCCATGGCGCGCCAGATCGCCTGCGACGCGGCGTGATGCGCGGCGTCGGACGTGCGCATGAAATTATCATATCTGATATTCAGCCTGGCGTACATCTCACGGAAATATCCAGACATTTCGTCGGCGAGGTCGATCGTCGCGCGGCCCTGGTCGCGCGCGGTCTGGAACATCTTCAGCCCATGTTCGTCGGTGCCGGTGATCAACCGCACGTCGCGGCCCCGCGCGCGCTGGAAACGGGCCATAACGTCGGTCGCGATCGCCTCGTAAGCGTGGCCGATATGCGGACGGCCATTGGGGTAGCTGATCGCCGTGGTGATGTAGAAAGGTTCGGTGTTTTCGGACATGGCCGCGCCTTAGCCGTTGGCGGGCGTGAGGGAAAGCGTCAGCGTGCGGTTTGCCCGGTACGCGGCGCCAATTCGGCAAGGCAGTTGCCAATTTCGAAGCCGACCATCGCGCCATCGTACGACCCGCGGATCGCATCGCGAACGGTGCGCTGGACGCGATCCCACTGTGCGAGGATCGGCGCGATTTCCGCGACTGGCCGTTCGCGCGCGAGACGCGCGAGCAGCCCCGGAACAATGTCGATCACCAGTTCGAGCCGGGCGCGATTGCTGGTCCCGCCGACCTCGCGCGCAAGCGCCTCGCGCAGCCGGTTTTCGGGATCTCCGCTCGTCGCGATGGCGAGCAGCTTCTTTTCCATCACCGCGACATCGCTGTCGATCAGCGCGAGCGCCTTGCCTGGTACGCCGCCCGATGCGGCGACGATCGCGCGTACCTCGGCCATCTCCAGCATGGGCCGCAGTTCGTGCAGCCACGGGGTCATGACGTCACGTTCAACCGGTTGAAAACGCAGCGTCCTACAACGCGACCGGATCGTCGGGAGCAAGCGTCCCGGCGAATGGCTGACGAGCAGGAACAGCGTTTTCGCCGGCGGTTCTTCGAGCGTCTTGAGGAGCGCGTTGGCGCCATCGGTTTCCAGATCGTCCACCGCATCGACGATGATCACGCGCCACTCGCCGAGCGACAGCGAGAGGTGCAGGCGGCGGATCATCTGCCGCACCTGTTCGATGGTGATGTTGCGCGCGAGTTCCTTGGCCTTGTCCTTCGGCTGACGCGCGAGGCGGAGAATCTCGGGATGGTTTCCAGCGTCAACAAGGCGTGCTGCCGCACCGTCGCCCGGATCGTCGAGATTTACCGCCTGACCGTCACCGCCGCGGTCATGGGTCACGAGAAATCGCGCGACGCGTTCGGCGAAGACACCCTTTCCCATCCCCTGCGGTCCGGCGAGGAGCCATGCATGGTGCAGGCGACCGCCCTGCCACCCTTCGAGAAAAGCCTTTTCAGCGTCGTGGTGGCCGATCATCATAGCCATTCAGCGAGTTCGGCGAGGATTCTCGCGGTGACATCCGACGCCGCTGCGTCCGCATCGACGATTCGCCATCGCACGGGTTCGCCCTTGGCCATTTCGACGAAGCGCGCTGCGAGCCGTGCCTGATAATCGGCGGGCTTGTTGCCCATGCGGTCGCTCCCGCCGCGTTCGGTCAGGCGCCGTGCGGCTTCGCCGGCGCTGACGGTGAGCAGGAAAGTACGGTCGGGCAATAGTCCGTTCGCACCGAAACCGTGCAGCGTCAGGATGTCGCTATCCGTGATGCCGCCGCCGCCGCCCTGATAGGCACGGCTCGAATCGACGAAACGGTCGCAAAGCACCCACGCGCCGCGTTCGAGTGCGGGACGGATCGTCCGCGCGACATGATCGGCGCGCGCGGCGGCGAATAGCAGGGCCTCGCTGCGCGCATCCCAGCGGTCGTCGCTTCCCTCCATTAGCAGTGCGCGGATCGCCTCGGCGCCCGCGCTGCCGCCGGGTTCGCGGGTTGCAACGGTTTCGATGTTGCGCGCCTCGAGCGCGGCCGCGAGCGCGCGAATCTGAGTGGATTTACCGACCCCTTCGCCGCCCTCAAGCGTAATGAACCGGCCGGTCACAGCCCGGTCAGCCGGTAAAACCCCGTACGGGCGCGCGCCCACCAGCCGCCCTCGGCGACATCGGCCGCGGCGATCAGCGGCGTCGTTTGCGGCGGCAGGCCGTCGGGCGTGACGACGAGATCGGCGACCGGCGTCCCGCGAGTGAGCGGCGCGGCAATGGGGGCTCGGGTTCGCATCACCGCGCGATAGCCGCCCTCATATCCCTTGGGAACCGTCATCCGCACTGCGATACCGGCCTGGGTGGCGACGGTTGGAATCGCGCCCTTTCGGACGTCGATCCGGCCGAGGCTGGCGCCCGCGGGGACGAGTTCCCTTCCCTCCCATTCGTCGAAGCCCCATTTCATCAGTCGTTCGGCCTCGTCGCGCCGCGCTTTTTCACTGCTCATGCCGGCGACCACCATGATCAGGCGGCGACCGTTCCGCTTCGCCGAGCCCAGGAAGCAATAGCCCGCTTCGGCGGTGTGGCCGGTTTTCAGGCCATCGGCCCCCTCAAACCGCCCGAGAATGGGGTTGCGGTTGGGCTGGATGATCGGCTTGCCCTCGGGCGATTTGCCGTGCTGAAGCTTCGGCAGCGAGAAATAGCGATTATAGCCATCCGGATGGTCGCGGATCAGCCGGTCGGCGAGCGTGATGAGATCGGCGGCGCTGACTTTGGTAACGCCGCCGTCGGGCCAGCCATTCGGCGTTCCGAAGCGGCTCGATGTCATCCCAATTTTGGCCGCTACGACATTCATTCTTTTGACGAAAGCATCCTCGCTTCCGTCGATACCGACCGCGAGAACCGCGGCGGCGTCATTGCCCGAGACGGTGATCAGTCCCTTGAGCAGTTCGTCGACCGAGACTTTTTCGTTGGGACGCAGAAACATCGTCGATCCGCCGGTGCTGCCGTTCCATTTCTTCCACGTCGCCTCGCTGACGGTGAATTGCTTGTCGCGCGCGAGTTCGCCCTTTTTGATCAGGTCGAGCACGACATAGGCGGTCATCACCTTCGCCATCGACGCCGGGGCAAAGCGTTTATAGGCGCCGCGCGAAAAGAGGACCGCGCCCGAATCGAGATCCTTGAGCATCACGATCGGCGCCTGCGTGATATAAAGCGGGCGGCTGACCGGCGCGCTTTTGGGGCGGGTATCGCCTGCCGATGCCGCCGGAAAGGCCAGAGTTAATGCGAGCGCGGTCAGGCCCGCCGCCCCGCTCTTTACCATGATGCCTGGCTTCCCCACGCGACGACCGTCAGCGGTCGCGCTGGACCACCGCGTCGCGGAAGCCTTTGGCTTTGACTTTGCCAAGCGCGTCTCGCGCTTCGGCGTCGCTTGCGAAGGGGCCGACGCGTACGCGCCACAGATTGCCTGCCTTCGTGACATGGCCGTCGACCGACTTGGCGGCCGCATTGGCACGGGTCTCGCTGCTGAACGCTCCGACCTGGACAGCATATTTCCCGGCGACCGGTGCCGCGGGCTTGGTCACCGTTGTTGCCGGTTTTGCTGCGGGTACGGGCTTGGGTGCCGGTTTCGTTGTCCCGGAGCCTTCGACGACGAAGCGGTCGTCACCGGGCTTGGCTTTACCCGATGCTATCGGCGGCGCCGGCTGAGCGGCGACCGGCGTTGCCGCAGCGACCGCGGTCTTGGGCACCGGCAGCGCCTTTGCCTTGCTGCGCAGGATCGCCAGCAGCGATTCGGGCGTCGCGATCCGTTCGGGAACGGGCTTGCCCGAACGAAGCTGCGCGCGTTCGGCTGCGGGCGGATTGGTGCGGCGGACGCGGACCGCGGCGACGGCGTCGGTGAGGCCCAATTGCTCGGCGGCGCCGCGCGACAGGTCGATCAGCCGGTCGCCGACCATCGGGCCGCGGTCGTTGACGCGTACCAGAATCGTCCGCCCGGTATCGAGCGCGGTAACCTCGACATAGCTGGGTAGCGGCAAGGTCTTGTGCGCCGCCGATATGCCCGCGGGATCGAAAATTTCACCATTCGCGGTGGGTTGCCCGGCGAGTTCCTCGCCATACCAGCTTGCGTAACCGACATCGTCATAATCAGGAATATCGGCGGGCGTATAAGTGACGCCGCCGACCGAATAGGGATCGCCGACCTTGACCGGCACATCGGCCACCCCCGCAACAGCGGACGAAGGGGTCGGGCTCGCCGTCGGCCCACCCTCGCGCTTGCCATCCACACTACCGCAGCCGGAGAGCATCAGCATCGCTCCGGCCATCAGGCGCCCCTTAACGATCGATTTCATCCGCCAGCAACCCCACAGACAGTGCGTAAAAATTGGAACAATTATAGTCCAATATCGCACGATAATTACCAGTCAGCAAATAAGCCGTCCGACCGGGGCCATCGGGTTCGAGAAGCGTCGCCTGCACATTGCCATCGGGCCAGCGACCACCGAGCGCTGCGATGCCGTCGGCGCGCCATTCGGCCATCGAGCGCCAGCGGCTGTGGCGATCGAAAACGCGCGGGCAACGCGTGGGTGCGAGGCGATTGGCGACCGCGCCGCGGTTGAAGCCGGCGGGAACGGTTACCGCGACACCCCAGGGCTGCCCGGCGCGCCAGCCGGCGCGGCGAAGGTAGGCGCCGATCGATTCGATCGCGTCGGCCTCGCTCGACCAGATGCGCGCGACGCCGTCGCCGTCGCCGTCCTCGGCCACAGCGAGATAGACCGAGGGCAGGAATTGCGGATAGCCGAAGGCTCCGGCCCAGCTGCCTTTGAGCGCGCCGCGCGGCACGCCGCGTTCGACCATCACCATCGTCGCGATCAGTTCGGGTTCGAACAGGCTGCGGCGGCGCCCTTCATAGGCGAGCGTCGCCAAGGCTTCGGGCAGGTCGAAATTGCCGGTGACCTGGCCGTAAGCCGTCTCATGCCCGTAAATGGCGATCATGATGCTCGTCGGGACGCCGGTGCGCTGCTCGATGCGCGACAGCAGCGGGAGCAGCCGGTCGTGGACGCGGCGGCCGCCGCCGATGCGCGCCGCGTCGACATGTTTCGCCTTGTACGGCGCGAACGACGGGATCGGCGTGTTCGGGCTCGGCGGGCTGCCAAGGTTGTCGCGATCGAGCGCGACGACGCGCGGATTATAGGTCAGCCCGGCGGTCACCCGGTCAAAGGTCGTGCGCGACACGCCGCGCGCCTGCGCCTTCGGCCATAGCGACTGGACATAGGTGTCGAAGCCGGACTCGTTACTCTGTGCATGGAGCGGGGCCGACGCGGTGAGCATCCACACCGACAGGAACGCCGTGGCAAATTTGAAAAGGCGTCCGATTCTGAAACGTATAGCGTGCATCATGTCCCCACCATAAGACGTGTCTCGCACAGATGCGAGCGGCTTGGCTAGGCTATGGCGGGACAAGGCGATTCAGTCGCGCGATGGGCCGTGCGGGCGAGGTTTTGCTTGCCGCGATGCGTTCGCACGCTATGGCGACGCCGTGCGGACAGGTGGCCGAGTGGTTTAAGGCAGCGGTCTTGAAAACCGCCGTGGGTGCAAGCTCACCGTGGGTTCGAATCCCACCCTGTCCGCCAGTACTGCAAGAAATCGTGTTGTTTCAGCAGTATGTTGATTTTCCAAGGTTCTTCCGACCGATTTGGTACGGAAGGCAGGTACGGAATGGGTAGTGCGCGTGTGAGCCTCAAGCGGTCGAAGACTGGCGTATGGCAGGGGCGCAAAGAAATCCCCGAGGGGATTCGAGCGGCATATGGGAAGCGCGAAGAGAAAGCCTCATGGCCCGCGCACCTGACTTATGAGCAGGCCCTGTCAGAATATCTCCCGTGGCGGGCGACGATTGAGGGCGACATCGACCTCCACAAGAAGAAGGCCGCAGGATTCGGCTTGGTCCGGCTTACACGGCAACAGGCGAAGGCTCTTGCCGCTGACTGGTATCGAGCCGTCGCGCGGGGCGATGACGATTCGCTGGCGCTTCCCGGCTGGCATGTCGATTGGCAGGGTACGCGGGACAATCTCTTTGGGGAACAGTACGATCCGGAGACGGGTGACTATCGCTTAGTTCCCGGCCCCATATTGATCGATGAGCGAGACGAACTCCTCGTTGGCAAGGGCTTGAGCGTCACCGACGATAGCGCGGCGATGCTGCTTGAGGAACTGGCGGAGCTGTACTTAGCGTATCTTGACCGGCTCCAGCGGCGCGACGCGGGGGATCGCTCAATTGACCCTGCCCTCGCTTCGTTGCCCGCGCCGGATGCGTCGATCCCCCCGAGCGCGCCGCAGGCTCCCAAAGCCGCCCCTTCGGCCGCCCCTTCGGCCGCCGTTTCAATCAAGGGCCTGTTTGAACGGTACGCCGGTTCCGGCGCCGCCAATCCGAGAACTGTCAGCAAGTGGCGTCCGCATGTGCTTAGTTTCGTTGAACATATTGGGCATGACGATGTCACCCGCGTTAAGCGGAGCGACCTCACCGGCTGGACCGAAGCCCTCGTCGCGCGCGGCTTGGCGGTGAAGACGATTACGGACAGCTACATACCGGCCGTGAGGGTGTCCCTTGCTCTCGCCTATGAGGACGAGTTGATCCCCGCGAACCCCGCAAGCGGCCTCAAGGTGCGGGGGCCGAAGACCGCCGAGACGCACGACAAGGATCACAGTGACGAGGCTGCAAAAGCGATCTTGAAGGCGGCAATGAAGGGCCAACCGAATACCCTGCCGGAACGACACCGGCTTGCCCGTCGATGGGTGCCTTGGATTTGCGCATACACTGGCGCCCGCGTCGGTGAGATTACGCAGTTGCGGGCGATGGACATCCGGCAAGAAGAGGGAGTGTGGGTCTTCCGCATCACCCCCGAAGCGGGCAGCACAAAGGACAGCAAGGCCCGTTCGGTCCCCATACACTCTCACCTGATCGAACAGGGGGTGATTGCCTTGGCGCGGACCAACGATGCCACTCCCCTCTTCTACGACGTTCCCAAAGGCGGAGGCTCGAAGGTCAACCCGCTCCCGAAGCAACGGGCATCTAAGCTGGCAGCGTGGGTCCGCTCGCTCGGCGTTACGACGCCGCAGCCGAATCACGGCTGGCGCCACCGCTTCAAGACCGTGGCACGGTCGGTAGGTATTCCGGCGGAGGAACGAGACGCGATCCAAGGGCATGTCCCGCGTACCGAGGGAGAGAAGTACGGGAAGCAGCCGTTGGAAAATCTGCGGGCCGCAATAGAGAAGCTACCGCGCTACGAAACCGGACTTAGCGTCCCGCCGCCCAATCATGTCGGATAGTTCCCCCGGCACGGCGGAAGCGCGTAACCGCCAGCACCTTGAAAACAGCCGCCCGTTGCCGTGGGACCGCTCCTGCAATGCCGTAGGCTGGCCCCCGGCGTTGGATCGTCTCATGACGGCGCTGGAGGGACGGGAGACGCGGGCGAGGAAGCGGAAGGCCGACGACCGCCGTAGGCTGCGGGAAGTCCTGGGCGCCATCATTCTTGCGCTCTATGCGGCCCACAGGGCCGATCCGGAGCAATGGCTAGCCTATGCGCGGCGCAATGACGACTATGGGGCCGACCAGCGCCGATACGTGCATCCTCACGCCACCGCAAAGGCTGCGCGGGCGGTGGTGGACTTCCTGACGGCGGTGGGCCTCGTTGAGCATCGGGGAGGTTCATTCAGCCGTGGAGAGATCGGTAACCGTGGAACCCGATCACGCGCTCGCGCCCGACCCGAACTGATAGACCTGCTAGAACAGGAGCATGGTATATCACCTGTTTCGCTCGGCTTTGCAGAATGGTCGGATGTGGTGCGACTGAAAGCGCCGAAGGTGGGACGCGGAGGATCGAAGCAGTACCTCCCCTATACCGATACGCCCCTGACGAACGGCATGCGGGAGCAGTTGCGCGACCTCAACGCCTTCCTGTCTTCGTTTCGGATCGACCTAGAGCTAAGTGGCGACGTCGCGGCATCCTCGGGCGAGCGGACGGATGAGCCGTCGGACGCCGACGACCGCAGCACCGTCCGGCTATATCGGGTTTTCAACAACGGCCGGTGGGACCACGGCGGGCGCTTCTACGGCGGATGGTGGCAGGCGATCCCATCGCAGCACAGGCGGCGGTTGCTCATTGATGGCGAGGAGACGGTAGAGCTTGACTTCAAGGCCCTGCACCCCCGCCTCTGCTACCATCTCGACGGCGAGCCGCTTCCGGCCGACAGCGACCCCTACAGCATCGAAGGGCTCGACAGCGGCGCCCTACGGGATGTTGTCAAGGTCGTGGTCAATCAACTTCTCAACGTCGTCGGCCCCGCGCGCCTTCGGGCACCAAAAGGGATAGCCGGTGAGCTTCCGGACGGGCGTAGCTATGCCGAGCTTGTTGAACGTGTCGAACAGGCTCACGCGCCCATCGCCGGATGGCTGCGGAGCGGGCGCGGTCTGGAGCTACAATACCTCGACAGCCTCATCGCCGCCAGCGTCCTCGGCTACATGCGGTCTCGGGACATATGCTGCCTTTCTGTCCACGACAGCTTCATCGTTCCGCTCTCCGCCGAGCAAACGCTAGGACACGCGATGCTTGCGGCATACCGCTCGATCCTGATGGACCGGGCAGCGGTAGATGGCTGGCCCGTCATTTCGGGGTGGACCTCCGCAGATATAGAGGAGCAGGCGAGAGCGTCTGCGGGCGCATCCTAGATCGGGCTATGAGGTGGAGGGCGGCCGACATCCCTCCCCCTCCCCTTCTGCCATTACTGGGAACGGTAAGGCGCCAAGCCTGCGCCCTGCTCGATGTGTACAACTCGACCAGAGCCTCCTTCGAATCTATAGACGACGGCGGCTTGGCCGAGCGGAGCAGTTCCCCGGCACCCGGTAACGAATACAGGGGCGCCCGCATAGGGGCTTCAAAGTAGCGAATGAAGGAAGCGTTGTGATCGTAGGCCATCGCAAAGGCGGGCTGCCCATGGTTGATGTTACCGTCGGGCATGATTTGGGGCGCTGGCCCGGTGAGGTCCAATCTATCCAGCGGGTCACGACGAAGGCCCTGATAGACACGGGGGCTACCCACGTCGTCATGCACCCAGATTTGATCGCGCGCCTTGGCCTGACATTCAGCAAGCGATTTACCCAGCGTGTCGTTGGCGGGCATGTCAGCGACATTGACGCTTTTGGCTGCGATATTACGATGACGAAGCAGGACGGCAGCCGTTGCACGATCTGTGACGTGGCCGCTATCGCTGACATACCGCCTGATTGCGATATTCTGCTGGGGTGGGATTTTCTGTACGCGTTCGATTTGCAGTTCCTCGCCGGGGGCGGATTTGCTCTGGATTGGCGTGGCGGGGATGCTGTTCATCCGGGCAAGCTGGCTTCACGATAGACGCGCTCAAGTTGGAGATTGTGGGGACGCCGCAGCAGCGCCTGAATTATGACGCCAAGAACGCGGCTTTTAGACTCGCACAGCGCCGATAGCGTTCCTCCGCTACCAACCCAGCGCACGCCCCGCAGCACCCCTTGTAGGCCCGCAGAACCGCCCGTAGGGCCATCGAATTAGTCAGGACTTCCGGTGAAGGAAACGCCGCCGCCCGCTCGTCGGCTGCTTTCGCGATCCTTCATCCATCAAACCGAAACCAGCCCGCAAGGTGCCCGCCAGTCCCCGGCGGATCGCCTTCGCGCGTCAGTAGGAAACCCCTGATTATGAGTACCCGATGTTCTCTGCGGAGCGCCGTCAACGCCAAGTGTAAAGCCTGCATATACGATCCTTACGCCAAAGGTTTAGGCGGGTGGCGCGAACAGGTCGCCAACTGCGGCGGCGTGAACTGCGAACTCTATCCCGTCCGGCCGCAACCTCGCGAGAGGAAGCCTGATGGGCAAGCGTAGGCCCGTTCCGACACCCGCAGGGCATCAGCAATGCCATCAATGCCTTGTCATCAAACCGCACGCGGACTTTGAGCCGTGCGACTACCGACCAGCGGGCACCAAGGCGACGTGTCGTCCCTGCCTGACCGCCGACCGTGTTGCGGCGGCATATCTCAAGCGCATGTTGGACGAGGGCTATCGCCGTCAGTGCGAAGCGCCCTCGGTGGCACCCACGGCGGCGTCAGAGGCCCTATTGGCTTCGGATGTTCCTCTCGACGATGGGGGCTAGGCGCATGACACTCCCTATAACGCTTCGCCCCTAAGGCGCCGAGAAAGTCGCCGTAACGATGGCTTATTTGATAGGATTGCTCATGACCTTGTACCCCTATGCGCGTGCGGCGATGTCATTGACCTCGCAGATCGCTCGCGACCGCTTCGCCGCCCTTGCAGGGCGCGGGGCGCTCAACATCCCCGCGCTCGTGGCCGGGGCAGAGCAGTACGCGGCCGGAAAGGCCCGTTAGTTTCGGCGCAAAAATCCGGAGCGGGATAGAGCAGCGCGTTCGACGGGGTTCCCCCCATAGGGGGTGTCTTCCGGACGTATCATTACCCCGCGTCCCCTTCGGTTCCCCATAATCATCCCGGCACCGCTCCCATGGCCGCAACCATGCGCCATTCAACGGGGCGGGCGGGCAACGAAAGATTCTCACAATGGCAATGGACCTATCACGGGCCGAGCCGCGCACCGCGAGCCAGCGGCGCGACCGACTGACTGACAACCGCACCTCAATTCTTCCTGCGCGGCGGGACACCAGCATGGACAGGTTTGTAGCTGCTTCCTCGATGTCGTCCGCACGGCGCGGAGACGGCGGAGCGGAGGCCCTCATGCGGACCCTTGGCATCGTCAACAACGCTGCGGGGGACTTCAAGCAATACGCCGATACCAAGTTTCAGAAGGACGAGGCCGACAACGCCGCGCAAGGTGCCATCGACCAAGTTACTGACAAGGTGGACGAGGAGAAGGCCGAACGATCCTATGGGTATCGGAACGCCGTTGCGCTTGGTCGCGTCACCTCTGCGTGGAATGACGGCCTTCGCGGGTTCGGCGACGAGATTACCGGCCTCGTAGAACAGCAAGACCAGCTCACGCTTGAAGAGCGCCAGCAGGAGGTCCGCAACCGTATCGAGCAGTTCTACGCGAAGTTCGCGCTCGACCCCGAGACCGGCGGCCTCCGACCGCTTCTCGCTACCCCCGGTAGCATGAAATACCTTGCCGAGCAGATGGGCACGGCGCGTCCGCAGTTCGAGCGTGTCGCGCTCCAGCGTATAGAGCGGCGTTTCAACGAAGAGGCTCTTGGTCACTTCGGCAAGAACATTCTGGACCAAGCCCTCGCCCTCCAGCCGGGGCAATGGCTCGACCTTTCTACCTCCGCCGCCCTCCTGCCTCCCACGGTCACCGATGGAGAGCGCAAGGCTGCGATCATCAACACAGCGAAGGCGGCTGCGGAAGAGCTGAAAAAGCAGGGGCGCCCCGAAGACGGCTGGCGCATCTATCGCCAGTTGCTGGGCGTAGTCCCCGCAACGCCCGTTGAAGAACTGTCGGCGATCCAGTCTGGCCCGCAGCCCGTTGACGTGCCCGCGTCAGAGGCCGCTAAGGCCCCTCAACGTGCCCCGAAGGCTCCCGCAGCGTTCGATATGGTGTCCTATATGGCCGCTAATCGCTCGGCGGAAAGCAACGGCGACGATACCGCACGGGCCACGACCTCGTCGGCCTATGGGCGCTATCAGTTCACCAAGGGGACGTGGCTTGGCCTCTACCGGGCCGAATACGGCAATACCGGCGAGACCGAAGCGCAGATGCTCGGCAAGCGCGCGGACGGCGCGACACAGGACCGGCTCATGGAGCGGCTCACCCGCAACAACCTCAATGCCCTGAAACGGGCGGGGTTCGAGCAGACGCCGCAGAACGCACACCTCGCGCACTTCCTCGGCGTGAAGGATGCGCTCCGCGTCCTCCGGGCCGACCCCAACACCCCGATTGCAGACGTCGTTACCGCCGCCAGCATCTCCGCCAATCCCGGCGTCTTCCGCAGCGCCTCGACGGCGGGCAAGCTCATCGCATGGGCCGGTCGCAAGCAGGGCGGAAGCAGCAAAGGCGCCGGTGCAATCACGCCGGACGATCCTGTCGTTGCCAATCCGAACTTCCGTCCGCCCGACGATCCCCTCGACCCGATTGAGCTTGCGGAGATGGATTACGCACGCGCTCCGCCCGCGTCGCCTTTGCTCACCGGCAACATTCTCCTGACACCCGAAGAGCGGGTGGCGCTCACCGAAGCGAGCCAGCAATACGCGGACGAAGTTCGCATCGAATGGCAGCGGGATAAGCGGAAGGGCGAGGACCGGAACTTTGAAATCTTGGGCCTCCGGCTGCTAGGTCAGGGCGAGCGCCTGACGTCGAAGGACATCATGGACGCCGTGGACCGTGGCGACATCCGCATGGAGCAGGCCAAGCCTCTCCTGTTCGCCTTGCGAGACAATGCCGCGATGGCGGCACGGTATCGGGATGAACAGGAAGCCGACGCCGACCGCGACCGCGCCAAGAGCAGGGAAGAGGCCCTAGAGCGACTAGTCGCTCACGGTCTCGGCGGTGTTTATTCCAACCGCGAGACACCGGCGCAGGCTCTTGCTCGCGCTCTCCGAGATGCGAGCCGGATCAGTGACCCTGCCGTTCGTGCGGCCTTTCTGTCGGCCGTTGGAACGGAGGCTCGGCGGATCGAAGAGTTGCGGGAGAATAGCGAGCCTTTCCGCCGCATAATGCGGATGGCGGACGACGCGGAGGAGGAGATGTTGCGGGATGTTAAATCACCACGGACGCGGACCTTGCTCCAAAACAAGCTTGACGTTGCGCGCAAGCGTATAGCCGAACGGATGAGGGACGGCGACGACGGCGATACGGCGTGGAATGATGAGATGAGGAAGGTGGCGGAGGCGGCGGTCCGCCTTGCTCCCCGGCGCCCCGCACCGGCCAAGCAGTAAAATGAAAGGCCCCGCCAAGTGCCCTAGAGGTACAGGCGGGGCCTCCCCTTCATCATGCCGCGACAGTAGCTCGGCGTGCTTCCCGCTTGGCTCGGGCGGCGGCATCGGCGGCAGCATCGGCATCGCGAATGTGCTGCGGTAGACTGGCGTAATGTGCAGTGCGCATGGCGTCCACGAGGTGGTGGCCGATCTCCAGCAAACACTCCAGCCGCTCGGCTTGCATGTCATACCGCCACGGTTCGGCCGATCCGCCTGCCGCCCTGTGGTCAAGGTCTACCGCCAGATATGCGTCTAGATCGGCGTCCGGCTCCCCTGCGACGACCTTCCGCGCCTGCTCGGCGAATCCTGCGAGGCGGTGGAGAAAGTCGGCAGCGGTGTTGGTGTCAGTCATGGTTCCCCCTTTGGATTGAAGAGATACGCCATGTGACCGATGCGGGATTCGACGGCAACCCCGTATTCTCGATTTAATCAAATAAAACCAACTACTTCCGTAAGACTTACTATCCTGCCAACGGAACCATTCGATGAGATGCGGCGCTTATCCTCCTCGCCGACGCTGCGCGGGTCAAGCAGGGCCGTATCGGAAAGGATCGGTTTCGAGCCACCTCGCACCGCTGTATCAGAAACTAGCTTGACAGGTATTTCGATACACACCTACATACGAGCCGCGTTTTCGATACAGGAGCTTCAAGCATGGCCCGCACGTTCGCCTATTGTCGCGTCAGCACCGCCGACCAGACACCGGACAACCAAGTCCGCGAGCTGGAGGGGGCTGGCTTCTCCATAGACCCTAAGCGCGTTGTCTCGGAGACGGTATCGGGGTCGATCCCGGCGATGGAGCGGGATGGCTTCTCGCGACTGATAGACCGGCTGGAGGATGGCGATGTCCTTGTGGTGACGAAGATCGACCGGCTAGGCCGCAACGCGATGGACGTGCGCTCTACCGTTGACCGTTTGTCGGCGGGAGGTGTCCGCGTCCATTGTCTCGCCCTTGGCGGGGTGGACCTCACCAGCGCAGCGGGTCGTATGGTCATGACGGTGATATGCGCGATGGCGGAGTTCGAGCGCGACCTTCTCGTTGAACGGACACAAGCGGGCCTCTCCCGCGCCAAAGCCGAAGGGAAGGCACTGGGCCGACCGCGCGCCCTCACCGATCAACAGGAAGCCGAGATACGCGCCAAGCGGGCCGAAGGGGCATCACTGGGCATCCTTGCGAAAGCCTACGGTGTCAGCCGTGCGGCGATCCAGCGGGTGGGGAAAAGGGAACTGGAGGGGGCCTAAGGGCGCCCGTGGGTTTCCGCGCTTCCTCCTCTGGCCCTGCTTTTTTCGATATGCCTGTCAGTGCGCGCTGTCGTCTTGCAAGAGGGCTTCGCAACTGGACCGCTCGAAATCCCACGGCACCACTCCCCCATCGGCTGCGGCTGCGGGCTCTTTTGCCAACAGGGTCCGACAATCCGCCATCCGCCTGCTCTCCGCGTCCTCCAAGCTCTTGAGGCTAGAGCATTCGAAGCGGCGGCTATTCTTCGGGTCAATCCGCAACGGAAGGCCGTTGGTATCTAGGCCGGAGTAAGCGCGTAGTTCGCCGGTCAGAATACCGTAGCGCGCCTTCGCTTCGATAGCAGGCCCGTCACCAACGGGAAAACACCGATAGGCATCCCCTTCCCGTTCGAGCCGCGTAGCCCCGAACACGCCACCCGATACCGCCAATGCCAAGCCTATCCCCGCAACGATCTTTAAGCTTCCGCGCATGTGCCCTCCCTGTTGAGATTGCAGGTTGTGCGCGGTGGCATGAAATAGGCAAGCCCTGCGATGACGCGAGGAAACCTAAGGGGCGGTGGCTGCCGTTCCTGTAGGAAAGCTTGAGGCAGGTACGAAAAAGTGGTACGGAACGAACCTCAGCGGGGTCTAAAGAACCACGGAAAATCAGGCTTCTAGGGTTGGAGAGTGACACTCCCACCCTGTCCGCCAGTCAGGCGAAATGCAGCCGCCGGTATTTTCCGCGGAAATAGAGCAACGGATCGCGGTGCGGTTCGAACTGCGCGCGCACCACCCGGCCAACCAGGATGAAATGATCGCCCGCTTCGTGCAGCGATTCGTGCTGGCATTCAAACGAGACGAGCGAACTGCCGAGCAGCGGCACACCGGTCTGGCCCGGTGCCCACGGCTGGTTCGCGAAGCGGTCCTCGCCTCTTGCTGCGAACCGGTTCGATGTCGGTTGCTGCCCAATCTGCAGCACGTTCACGCCAAAATGCGTCGCTTCGCGCAGCGCGGGGGCGGTTCCGGCGGTGTTGGCAATGCACACCAGCAGCAGCGGGGGATCGAGCGACACCGACGTAAAGCTGTTCGCGGTGAGGCCGACCGGCGTTCCCGCCGCATCGAGCGCGGTGACGATCGTGATGCCGGTGGCAAAGCAGCCCATCGCGTCGCGCAGCGTCCGCGGGTCCGATCCGGCCTTGAACTCCGTCGCCTCGCGCGGCTGCCGCCGTTCGAGGAATTCGAGCAGCTGACCGAGCAATGCCTCCTTGCGGTCCGACGCGAGTTCCAGATCGCATTCGTTGATGTCGACGCTCTCGCCCATGGGCAGCGCGGCGTTGAATGTGTCGCTGACCGCGCTGCACTGCGCGGGCGAAAAGCCGCCGCGGACGATGAGTGCCGGGATAGCCAGTCGCGCGGCCACGTCGTTCGCGATCGCGTCTTCGTCGACCGGCATGTCGACTAGCACCAACCCGGCGGCGAGAAGCACTCCATCGAGCGCCAGCGCGCGCGTCGCTATCCATCCGCCGCGCCCCGCAGTCACGACGACGGGGCGCGACCCCATCTGCGCGAGCACCGCGCGCAGATCCTCGATATGCGGCGCCAGTCCGTGCTCTTCGCCGGCTTCGCGCAGGTCGAGATTGACGACGCGGCGCCCCGAAAGCACCAGCGCATCGGCGACGTCGCGCCACGCGGCGCGGCCCTGCTCCATGTCGGGAATGAGCAGCACGGCGGGATCATTTTCGTCGCCCAGCATATCGGCCGACAGGAGGACGCCCCCAAAACCCTTATATTCGATGAGGCTCAAACATCCCCCTTGCCGTGCCGGCGGGCGCGGGCGCCGGCGGCTTTCGATGTGATCAAGTTGCGAAGAATCGGATCATATCGAAAGCTGCCGCGCCGCGCCAGCACGCCGGGCAAATTACGCGCGCATCGACGCGAGCCGCTGGTCGACGATGGCATCGGCCTCGGCGATGATCCGGTCGATCAGCTGCTGGCACGTCGGAATATCGTGGATCAACCCCTGCACCATGCCGGCCCAGAACACGCCTTTCGTCAGGTCGCCGGTCTCGAGTAACTCGCGGCCCGCCTTACCGTTCACCAATTCGGCGACGTCGGCGAAGGTGGCATCGGGCACCGCAAGGCGGCGTACGACCTCTTCGCTCACGTCGCTTTTGCCGACGCGCGCGGTGTTCTTGAGGCTGCGGAAGATCAGGAAGCTGCCGCGTTCGTCGTTGTCGACATAAGCTTGCTTCACATTGTCGTGGATCGGCGCCTCGACCGTCGCGCAGAAGCGCGTTCCCATGTTGATGCCCTCGGCGCCCAGCGACAGCGCCGCGACGAGCCCGCGGCCGTCGCCGAAGCCGCCCGAGGCGAGCATCGGGATTTTTACCTTGTCGGCGGCGGCGGGGATCAGGATCAGGCCCGGAATATCGTCCTCGCCGGGGTGGCCGGCGCATTCGAAGCCGTCGATCGAAATGATGTCGCAGCCTGCGCGTTCGGCCGACAGCGCATGGCGCACTGCGGTGCATTTGTGGAGGATCGCGACGCCATGCGGTTTCAGCATTTCCCAGATCTCGCGCACCGCCTGCGTCCCTGCGGTTTCGACGATCTTGACGCCGCCATCGATGATCGCCTGCGCATAGGCTTTATAGTCGGGCGCGTTGATCGTCGGGAACACGGTCATATTCACGCCAAACGGCTTGTCGGTCATCGCGCAGCAGCGCTCGATCTCGGCGCTAAGCGCCGCGGGCGATGGCTGGGTCAGTGCAGTCAATATGCCGAGGCCGCCGGCGTTCGACACGGCAGCGGCGAGTTCGGCATAGCCGACGCTCTGCATTCCGCCCTGGACGATCGGATGCTCGATACCCAGCATTTCGGTGATGCGTGTCTTGAAAGCCATTCCGATCTCTCCTCAACGGTCCTGCCCTTACGGCATCTTCGCAGCGACCCATGAAATAACTTGACGCTTACGTCAACGTCGGGTTGACTAGCTTGATAGTTAGATAGCGAAGGGAATCGAAATGACGGCGGGCGAAGGCATATCGGATCGGGCGCTGGCCATCGCCGCAAAGGTCGAAACCTTCGTGCGCGAAATCGTCGTTCCGTATGAAAGTGATCCGCGCCGCGACCATCATGGCGCGCCGACTGACGATCTCGTGATGGAAATGCGTGAGCACGCGCGTGAGGCGGGCGCGCTGACTCCGCATATCCTCGGCAACGGTGATCATTTGAACCAGCGCGAGACCGCAGTGGTGCTGATCAAGAGCGGCCTGTCGCCGCTCGGCCCGCTTGCCTGCAACACGATGGCACCCGATGAGGGCAATATGTACCTGCTCGGCAAAGAGGGCAGCCCCGAACTCAAGGCCCGCTTCCTGAAGCCGATGGTCGAAGGCCGCGTCCGTTCGGCCTTCTTTATGACCGAGCCTGCCGAAGACGGCGGCGCGGGGTCCGACCCGTCGATGATGAAGACGACGTGTCACCTCGACGGCAATCACTGGGTCGTGAACGGCCGCAAGACTTTCATCACCGGCGCGCTCGGCGCGCGCGTCGGCATCGTGATGGCGAAGTCCGAACAGGGCGCGTGCATGTTCCTCGTCGACCTGCCCGACCCCGCGATCCGCATCGACCATGTCCCCAACACGATCGACAGCTCGATGCCCGGCGGCCATGCGACGCTGACGATCGACAACCTCCGCGTCCCCGCCGACCAGATGCTGGGCGAGGCCGGCGAAGGCTTTCGTTATGCGCAGGTGCGGCTGTCCCCTGCCCGCCTGTCGCACTGTATGCGCTGGCTTGGCGCGTGCATTCGCGCGCACGAGATCGCGACCGACTATGCCAACCGCCGCGAAGCGTTTGGCAAGCCGCTGATCGACCATGAGGGCGTCGGCTTCATGCTCGCCGAAAATATGATCGACCTGAAACAGGCCGAACTGATGATCGACTGGTGTGCGTCGGTGCTCGACACCGGATCGCTCGGAACCGTCGAAAGCTCGATGGCGAAGGTTGCAGTATCCGAAGCATTGATGCGGATCGCCGACCGCTGTGTCCAGGTGATGGGCGGCACCGGGGTCACCGACAAGACGATCGTCGAACAGGTGTTCCGCGAAGTTCGCGCCTTCCGTATCTATGACGGCCCGACCGAGGTCCACAAATGGAGCCTCGCCAAGAAAATCCGCCGCGACTGGAAATCCGGGCTCGCCTGACACGACCGCCAGTTGCGGGGTCGAAAGCGTAGCGTCAAAACGCTTGACGTTTACGTCAACGTCCGGTTCACTGGCCAGACAAGATAATGGGAGAAGGACGGGTGCAGGCATGACCATCCTCTACGATGAGGGCCAGCAGGCGATCGCGACCGAATCGCGGCGCGTTCTGGAAGCGCGGGTCAGCACGGATGCGCTGCTGCCGCTCCTCGAAACCATCGGCGAATATCACCGGCCGTTCTGGGACACCGCGAAGGAGCAGGGATGGACCGCGCTTGCCCTTTCCGAAGCCGATGGTGGATTGGGGCTTGGCCTGATCGAACTGGGCCTGATTGCGCATCAGGCGGGGCGTAGCATTAGCGGTGCGCCGTTCCTGACATCGAGTTTCGGTGCGGCGAAGGCGATCGAGCTTTTCGGTTCCGACGCGCAAAAGGCTCGCTGGCTGCCAGGGTTGACGAGCGGCGACCTTATCGGTGCGATCGCCTTTGCGGCGGGACCCGATGCCCTTCCCCGCCAACCCGACGTGGCGTTCACGGGAGACCGGCTCGATGGCACGGCGCGTGGCGTTTCGGCCGGGCTGGCCGCCGATGTCGCGGTCGTCTTTGCGAACGGTCCGGGCATGCCGGTGCTCGCGCTCGTCGACCTGGCGGGCGTTCGGCGCTCCGCTGTCGCAAGCTTCGATAACAGCCGTTTGATCGCGGACCTCCACTTTTCGGGAACGCCGGCCGAAACGCTCGCCGTCAGCGGCACTGTGCGCGATGCGGCGCTCCATATCCTGGCATTGCAGACAGTCGTTACCGCGCATGAGCAGGCCGGCGGCGCCGAAGTGTTGATGGAAATCGCGCGCGACTATGCCCTCACCCGCCGCGCCTTTGGTCAGCCGATCGGTGCGTTCCAGTCGGTAAAGCATCGCATCGCGGAACTGTACGGGCTCGTTGAGCTGGCGCGCGCCAATTGCATTCATGCCGCGGCATGCGAAGGAGCTGCAGATTTCATCACCGCCGCGGCCGCGGCGCGCCTGTCCGCGACCGAAGCCTATGACACCGCGGCGCGCGACTGCATTCAGATTCACGGCGGTATCGGTGTCACTTGGGAAATCGGCCTCCACCTTCACATGCGCCGCGCGCGCAGCCTCGCGATCGAGCAGGGCAGCAGCCTGTTCTGGGAAGACATTCTCGTCGATCAGCTTGCGGGGGAAGTGGCATGAGCGATCTCGACGCCTATCGCGCCAAGGCGGCCGCCTGGCTGACGTCGATGGCGCCGACCTTTGGCCGCGATGCGCGCAAGGGCCTGTCCGAAGCCGACGATCTCGCGCTCGGCCGCCGGTACCAGAAAGCGAAGTTCGACGCGGGCTATGCTGGCATCAACTGGCCGACTGAATATGGCGGCCAGGGGCTGGGCCATCTCGAAAAGGTCACCTTTGACGCCGAAGAGATGAAGCACGGCTTCCCGAATTTCTATTTCGGCATCTCGCTTGGCATGCCGGTGCCGGTGCTGATGCAGTTCGGCAGCGACAAGGAATTCGTCAAGGAGCGCGTGCTGAAGGCGCTGCAGGGCGAGGAAATCTGGTGCCAGCTCTTTTCCGAACCCTCGGGCGGATCGGACCTTGCGGGCCTCCGCACCAAGGCCGAGCCCGATGGTAACGGATGGAAGATCAACGGGCAAAAGGTGTGGACGAGCTGGGCGCATTATAGCGACTATGGCGTCATTGTCGTGCGCACCGATCCCAATGTTCCGAAGCACAAGGGACTCACTTACTTTTGGGTCGATATGAAGGCGCCAGGCGTCACCGTGCGCCCGATCAAGCTCGCCGGCGGCGACAGTCATGTCAACGAGGTGTTCTTCGACGATGTGAAGATCACCGACGATCACCGCATGTCGCCGGTGGGCGGCGGCTTTGCCGTCGCGATCGCGACGCTGATGATCGAACGCTATGTCGCGACCGACAGCGCGGGCTTTGGTCCGCACCTCGACCTGTTCGTCGAGCTGGCGAAATCGGTGCGGCTCAATGGCCGCCCCGCGATCGACGATGGCCGCATCCGGCAACAGATCGCGCGTAACCATGCGATGCGCTCGGGACTCGATTCGATCAACGTCCGCGCCCGGCTGATGATGCAGGCGGGGATGATGCCGGGCCCCGAAGGCTCGCTCAACAAGCTGGTCGCGGTGCGCTCGCGCCAGAAACTGTCCGAACTCGCGATCGACTTGCAGGGCAGCGACGGCTTCCTTTTCGACGAGCATGCGTCGCAGAAGGAAGATTGGGCATCGAGCTGGATCAACGCCCCTACCGGCCGCATTGCCGGCGGGTCGGACGAGACTCTGCTCAACACCATTGCAGAGAAGGTCCTTGGCCTGCCGCAGGATCATCGTCCCGACAAGGGCGTTCCATTCAACCAGATTCCTGCCTGAGGAGGCGCGCCCATGAAGATCGATTCCAGCATTGCCGCAGTTGTCACCGGAGGGGCATCGGGTCTCGGCCGCGCCACCGCCGAAGCGCTGGCCGCGTCGGGCGTGAAGGTCGCCATCTTCGACATCAACGACACACTCGGTGAGGAAGTCGCAGCATCCATCGGCGGGCTGTTCGTGCATGTCGACATCACCGACGAGCAATCGGTGCTCGACGGCTATGCCAAGGCGCGCGCCGCGCACGGTCAGGAGCGCGTCTGCGTCCATTGCGCGATGACCTCGCGCCGCGGCAAGACGCTCGCCTATGACAAGGAAACGGGCAAGTTCCGCCGTACCCCGACCGAAGACTATGCTTATGGCGTCGCAGGCATACTGACCGCGAGCTATCGAATCGGCTCGATCGCCGCCGAAGGCATGGCGAACCTTCCCGAAATGGAAGACGGCGAACGCGGCGCGATCATCTTCACCGCGTCGGTCGCGGCGCAGGACGCGCAGATCGGGCAGGTCATCTATGGATCGGCCAAGGCGGGTGTGAACGGCCTCGTCCTGCCAATGGCGCGCGACCTGATGGACCTTGGCATCCGGGTCAATTCGATCATGCCCGGCGTGTTCGGCACCCCGCTGCTCGGCAATATGAATCCGAAGGTGAAGGAAAGTCTCGAAGCCTCGGTCCCCTTCCCCAAGCGCCTCGGCAAGGCCGAGGAATATGCGAGCCTCGCGATGGAAATGGTCCGCAACACCTATTTCAATGGCCAGGCGGTGCGCCTCGACGGCGCAATTCGTATGGCCCCCCGTTAATCTCCCCGATCGAAAGGAATATCCTCATGGCCGAAGCCTATATCATCGACGCCGTCCGCACCCCGCGCGGGGTCGGCAAGCCGGGCAAGGGGGCGCTGTCGCACCTCCACCCCCAGCATCTCGCCGCGACGGTGCTCGCCGCGATCCGCGACCGCAACAATCTCGACACCGCGACCGTCGACGACATCGTCTGGTCGACGTCGAGCCAGAACGGCAAGCAGGGCGGCGACCTCGGCCGCATGGCGGCGCTGTCGGCGGGTTATGACACCAAGGCCAGCGGCACGACGCTCGATCGTTTTTGTGGAGGTGGGATCAGCTCGGTAAACTTCGCGGCGGCCAGCGTGATGAGCGGCATGGAAGATTGCGTCATCGCGGGCGGCACCGAAATGATGAGCTACACCACCGCCTTTGCCGCCGAGCAGGCCAATGCCGGGCTGCCGCCGCGCCTGATGGGATCGGGTCACGAAGCGCTCGACGAACTGCACCCGCAGTCGCACCAGGGCGTGTGCGGCGACGCGATCGCAACGATCGAAGGCATCAGCCGCGAAGCGCTCGACGCCTTGGCGATGGTCAGCCAGCAGCGCGCCGACCGCGCGATCAAGGAAGGCCGTTTCGCCAATTCGGTGGTGCCCGTACTCAATCCCGACGGCAGCGTCGCGCTCGACCATGAGGAATTCCCGCGCCCTGAAACGACCGCCGAGGGCTTGGCTTCGCTGAAGCCCGCTTTCACCGGCCTTGCCGATTTCGACCTCGGCGGCGGCTTCACGTTCCGCAAGCAGGTCAACCGGCGCTATCCCGATGTGGAAATCCAGCATTTCCACCATGCCGGCAACTCGTCGGGTGTCGTCGACGGTGCCGCGGCATTGCTGCTGACGTCGAAGGATTACGCCGACAGGCATGGCCTGAAACCGCGTGCGCGCGTCGTCGCCTATGCCAATATCGGCGACGATCCGACATTGATGCTCAACGCCCCCGTCCCTGCTGCGAAAAAGGTGCTCGAAAAGGCCGGGCTGACCAAGGACGACATCGACGTCTGGGAAATCAACGAGGCTTTCTCGGTCGTCGCCGAAAAGTTCATCCGCGACCTCGATCTCGACCGCGAGAAGGTGAATATCAACGGCGGCGCGATGGCGCTCGGCCATCCGATCGGTGCGACCGGTTCGATCCTGATCGGCACGGCGCTCGACGAACTTGAACGTTCTGGCGGCCGCTATGGTCTCGTCACCATGTGCGCCGCGGGTGGCATGGCACCCGCGATCATCATCGAACGTATCTAAGACAGGAGAGTCACATGACCGGGCCGCTGAAGGGTATCAGGATCATTGAATTTGCAGGGATAGGTCCGGGTCCCTTCTGCGGCATGATGCTCGCCGACCATGGCGCCGAGGTGATCCGCATCGATCGCCCCGGCGGCTTCATGGACCCGCGCGATCCGTTGAGCCGCAATCGCACGTCGATCGCGCTCGACATGAAGACGCCCGAGGCGGTGCAGATCGCGCGCGATCTTTGCAAAAGCGCCGACGGAATCATCGAGGGGTATCGGCCCGGAGTGATGGAACGGCTTGGGCTTGGACCCGAGGTGCTGCTCGCCGACAATCCCAAGCTCGTGTACGGACGCATGACCGGCTGGGGACAGTTTGGCCCCTATGCGCAAGCGGCGGGGCACGACATCAACTATATTTCGCTGTCGGGCGTGCTCCACGGCATCGGGCGTGCGGGTGAAAAGCCCGTTCCGCCCGCCAATTATGTTGGCGATTTCGGCGGAGGCGGGATGATGCTGGCGTTCGGTATGTCGAGCGCGTTCGTCCACGCGGCAAGGACCGGCGAGGGGCAGGTGATCGACTGCGCGATGACCGATGGCTCGGCGCTGCTTGCGGGCATGAGCTGGTGGTTCCACGCTGCCGGTCGGCTGCAAGATCAGGCGGGCGTCAACATGCTCGATGGCGGCGCGCATTTCTATGACAGCTATGTCTGCGCCGATGGCAAGTATATCTCGATCGGGTCGATCGAGCCGCAATTCTATGCACTGCTGCGTGAGAAGACGGGGCTGGCCGATGACCCCGATTTCGATGCGCAGATGGATCCGTCGAAATGGGGCGTCTTGAAGGACAAGCTGACCGCGTTGTTCAGGACGAAGACGCGCGACGAATGGTGCGCGATCATGGAAATGACCGACGTCTGCTTCGCGCCGATCCTGTCGCTGAGCGAAGCGCCGCAGCATCCGCACAATGTGACACGCGAAACCTTCCTGACGGTTGGCGGCGCGGTGCAGCCCGCCCCTGCTCCGCGCTATTCGGCAAGCGTCAACGATACCCCGCGTCCGGCTCCCGCGGTCGGCGCCGACGGCGATACCGTGCTGTCCGGCCTTGGTTATGACGCCGACAAGATTGCAGCGCTGCGCGAAGGTGGTGCGGTGCGCTAACGCCTAGGCGCCGCGCGCGGTCATCGCTTCCCATAGGCCGCGTCCGCCAAGGGCAGCAACCTGACAGCCCAGCCGCGCCGCCCAAAAGGCGTCGTTTCCGTGCGCCCCGCGCCAGCGCATCAGCGGAACGGTCACCCGGTGGAGATCATATTCCTCGGTAAATCCGATCGCGCCATGCACCTGATGCGCAATGGCTGTAACGATGCCGACGGCACGATTGGCGCGGAGCTTCGCCGCCGCGATTTCGAAATCGGCGGCGGACGGATCGAGGCTCACCGCGTCGAGGCGCGACGCCAGCGCCGCTGCCGCCGCCTCGACCGCGCGGACCTCGCACGCCATCACGGCCAGAGATTGCTGTACCGCCTGGAACTTGCCGAGCGGGCGGCCGAATTGCTGGCGCATGTTCACATGATCGATCGACAGCGCCAGCGCATGCCCCATCGCGCCTGCCATCAGGCTTACTGTTGCCGCGGGCTGATATGCTTCACCGGCGATCAGTTCGGCGATCGGGAGGTCGGGCACGACGACACCGGCGATTTGCAGCACCGCGTTCGCGTCGCCCCAGTCGCCGCCGAAACCGCCCTCCGCTTCGGGAACCAGCAGCAGACCAAAACCCGCTTCATCCACAGGCGCAATCCCCGCCGTCACGGCTTCACCGAAGACCGCGCGCGCCGTATCGCAGAGCATGTCGCGTGCAGCGCTCATCTGAGGCCCAATCCGCGAGCGATGATCCCGCGGATCACCTCGCGCGTTCCGCCGCGTAGCGAGAAGCTGGGCGACGCGATGAGCAGCGCGCGAAGGAGCTTTGCGAGATCATCTTCATCGCCCCAACCGCTTGTCACGATCGCCTGCACGCGGCGCGGCATATCCTGTTCGAAGGCATTGCCGAGTTCCTTGACCACCGAAGCCTCGACCATCGAATCCTCACCCGCCGCGAGTTTGGCCGCAGTCGACATCGAGAGTTGGCGCAGCGTCCACATCTCGGCGGTGAGTTCGCCGATCAGCGTCGAGAGCGCCGGGTCGGGATCGGGGCCCGCCGCGTCGATCAGCGCGACCAGCAGCGCGTGGCTGGACAGATAGCGTTCGGGACCCGATCGTTCGAGGCCGAGTTCGGCCGTGACCTGCTTCCACCCCTGCCCGCGTGTTCCGACCAATGCGCCATGCGGCACCAGCACGTCATCGAAAAAGACTTCGTTGAAGTCGTGATGGCCCGCCATGTCGATGATCGGGCGGATCGTGATGCCGGGCGTGTCGAGGTCGATCAGCAATTGGCTGAGCCCCGCGTTGCGTTCGCTGCCTTCCTCGGTCCGCACCAGCGTCAGCATGATGTGCGAGAAATGCGCGCCCGTGGTCCAGATTTTCTGACCGTTGATGCGCCAGCCCTCGACGGTTTCGCGCGCCGTCGTCCGCACGGCCGCGAGGTCGGAGCCGGCGCCCGGTTCGGAAAGGCCGATGCACGCGTAAAGCTCGCCCGCCGCAATCCCCGGCAGGTAGCGCTGTCGTTGCTCCTCGCTGCCATAACGCAGGATCAGCGGGCCGGTCTGGCGATCGGCGATCCAATGCGCACCGACGGGCGCGCCGGCTGCCAGCAATTCCTCGATCACGACATAGCGTTCGAGCGGATGCCGGTCACCACCACCATATTGCGCCGGCAAGGTCATGCCGATGTATCCCGCCGCGCCGAGCGCGCGACTGAAATCGGGATCGAAACTGGCCCAGCAATTCGCGCGCGCAACGACGTCGCCTTTCGGCTGGTTCATTGCTAGCCATGCCCGCAAATCGGCGCGCAGTGCGGCAATGTCGCCGGGTGGATCGAAAGGATAGAGCGCAAAGCCTTGCATGTCTGGGTAGCCATGCAATAGCTTTGAATAGGCAGCAAAGGATAATTGAAGATGGGCGAGTTTCTGAGTGTCGAGCGGCGGGGAAAGATCGCGATCCTGACGATGATCAAGCCCGAGAGCATGAATGCGATCGGCACGCATGAAGACTGCCAGGACATCATCGACACGCTCCGCACCCTCGGCGACGACCGCGGTGTCAGTGCGATCATCCTGACCGGCAGCGGCAAGGCGTTCAGCGCCGGCGGGAACCTCAAGGGTATGCAGGATCGCCAGGGCATCGGCGTCCTCGATCAGCCCGATTCCACCCGCGCCAACTACCGCAAGGGCGTACAGGCGGTGATCCGCGCTTTGATGGATTGCGAGGTGCCGATGATCGCCGCGGTCAACGGCCACGCGATCGGCCTTGGCGCCGACCTCGCCTGCACCTGCGACATTCGCATTGCGGCGGAGAGCGCGAAGTTCGCGTGCAGCTTTATCAAGGTCGGCATCGTCCCCGGCGATGGCGGGGCGTGGCTGCTCCAGAAGGTGCTCGGCTATCCGCGCGCCGCCGAGCTGTTCCTGACGGGCGACCGCTTTGACGCGGTGCAGGCAAAGGAATATGGTCTGGTCACGGACGTCGTGCCCGATGCGGAACTGCTCGACCGTGCAATCGCCATTGCCGAGCGGATCGTCTGCAATCCGCCGCGCGCGCTGCGCCTGACGAAACGCCTGCTGCGCGAGGCGCAGCACAGCCGGATGAGCGATATTTTGGAACTGAGTGCAGCCTATCAGGCGATCGTCCATGAAACCGCGGATAACCGCGAGGCGATCAATGCCTTCGTCGAAAAGCGTCCCCCGGTGTTTACAGGAGAATGATGATGATTGCCGAGCGAGTCCTGCCACTGGCCGGCGTCCACAATTTCCGTGACTATGGCGGTTACGCGGTCGAGGGCGGCGGGCGGCTGCGCGACGGGACGCTGTGGCGCTCGGCGCACCACGAGGCGGCGACCGACGATGATCTGGACGCACTCGATGCGCTGGGGCTGGAGACGGTGATCGACCTGCGCGGCGACGACGAGCGTGAGTTGCATCCGTGCCGGCGGTCGGAGACTTTCTCGGCGCGCGTGCTGTTCGCGGGCGGCGTCACCGCAGGGCTCGCACCACATCTGCAGGCGGCGGGCGGGACGATCGATGTCGAGACGGCGCGCGAGCGGATGATCGATACCTATGCCGGCATGCCCTATCGCCCCGCGCTCGTCGCGACGCTGCGGCTTTATCTGACGGCGCTCGCCGAATATGACGCGCCCAGCCTTGTCCACTGCGTGGCGGGCAAGGATCGCACCGGCTTTGCCGTCGCGATCGTTCATCGGCTGCTCGGCGTGCATGAGGACGACCTGATGCAGGACTATCTCCTCACCAACACTGCGGGCAAGATCGAGGAACGCATCGCACAGGGCGCCGCGCATATCCGCTCGCGTTACGGCGCCGAAATTCACGACGATGCGATCCGCGCGCTGATGTCGGTCAACCCCGCCTATCTCGACGCCGCGCTCGCCACGGTGCGGCGCGATCACGGCGATATCCCGACCTATGCCGAGGCGGTGCTGAACTTCACTCCCGAAATGCGCGAGGCGATCATCGACCGGCTGGTGGTGTAGGGGCCTATTTGCCCCCGACAAGCACCCCGCCCTTCACCACCGCATCGACGCTTTCGAGCTGGCGCAAGTCGGTCAGCGGATTGCCGTCGACCGCAACGATGTCGGCGTAGCGCCCGACCGCGATCGCGCCGACGTCCTTCTCGCGGCCCAGCGCCTCGGCGGCGTTCTTCGTTGCGGCCTGGATCGCCTGTAGCGGCGTCATCCCATATTCGACCATGACGCGGAACTGGCCGCCGACCTGTCCGTGCGGCATGACGCCCGCGTCGGAACCGAACACCATGCGCACGCCCGCCTTCACAGCCTTGCGGAAATTGTCCCGCTGGATCTGGGCGACCTCGCGGTCCTTGCGAAGATTATCTTCGAGCACGCCATTTTTCGCGCCTTCGGCCTGCGTATATTCGGTGTTGTAGATGTCCATCGAGAACCACACCGGCTGCTTGCGTGCGAGCGCCATGCGGATACCCTCGTCATCGACCAGGCTGACATGTTCGATCGTGTCGATCCCCGCGGCGATCGCGGCGCGGATGCCCGACGCGCCATGCGCGTGCGCGGCGACGCGAAGGCCCCATTGATGCGCCTCGTCGGCGATCGCGGCGAGTTCCTTTTCGGAGACCTGGAGCTGACCGGGTTCGGTGTTGCGCGAAAAGACCCCGCCCGTTGCGCAGACCTTGATCACCTCGGCGCCATATTTTCGCTGGCGGCGGACCTGGAAGCGGAGTTCTTCGGGCGTGTCACCGATCCCCTCTTCCTTGCCGTCCTTCTTTTCGAGGCTGGGTGGCAGGAAAGTGCTGTCGCAATGCCCGCCGGTCGCGCCGAGCGCGTAGCCTGCGGGGACGATGCGCGGCCCGGTCGCATAGCCGGCGTCGATCGCCTGCTTCAGCCCGATATCGTTGCGGTTGTCCGACCCGACGTTGCGCACGGTGGTGAAGCCAGCGCCGAGCATGTCATTCGCATTTTTGACCGCGGTCATGCCCCAGAAACTGTCGGTGAATTCGAGCCCGCGATAGCCGCCGATGTCGGCGGGGCCGTCGAGATGGACATGCATGTCGATGAGGCCCGGGACGAGCGTCTTGTCGCCGAGGTCGATATGCTTGACGTTCGATCCCCAGCGCACCGTACGCGCGTCGGCGATGTTCGTGATGCGGCCGTCGGCGCCGACGAAGATCGCGGGAAACTCGACCGTCTTGCCGGTGAGCACATCGATGTAGCGCGCGGCGGTGATGACGGTCTGACCGGGCGCGTCCTGTGCCTTTGCGGGGGCGGTCGAGGCGACGAAAAGCGCCGTCGAGCCTAAAGCGATTCCTCGCAGAAAACTGCCGAACTTTACTCGCGATTGCATGTTTACCCCGCACGTTGTTGGTGCCCGGATCTGATGATGGCAAAGCGGCGCAAAATAGGACAGCGGAAAATGCGTCAGGCGGTCGTGCGGTGCCTCACGACCCACCAGGCACCGAGCAACGCGAAGGCGGTGCCGAGCATCGTGCCGCCGACGATGTCGCTCGCCCAGTGAACGCCGAGCATGATGCGCGAGAAGCCGTTGAGGATGATCATCGCCGCCGCGAGCGTCCAGGCGTATGGCCGCCAGCGCGGTGGCGCGAGCCAGGCGAGGAGCAGGTAGACGGTCGCGGCGCTCGTCGCGTGGCCGCTGGGGTAGGAATAGCTCGTCTGATGGTCGAGGTGATCGATCAGGTCAGGACGCGCGCGGCCGAAGCCGAGTTTCATGAGGCTCGACGCGAGGTTCGAGAGCAGCGAGGCGCCGCCGAGCGCGACGGCGCAGCGCGGGCCGCACCAATGCCAGACGAGCCCGCAAAGCAGGATGACGATGATCCAGCGCGGCGTGCCGCCTCCGATCCAGCTCGCGCCTTGCATGAAGGCGATGAAAGCGGGATCGCGTTCGTCGACGCGGATCGGCAGCTTGTGCGAGATTTGCCAGTCGATGCCCTGCGTCCATCCCGCGCCGACTGCGAGACCGAGGAGGATGACGGCGGCGATGAGCGCCGCCGCCAGGATAGGAAATCGATTAGATTCGGCGCTCACAATTCCTCCTTCGTCATTCCCGCGAAGGCGGGAATCCCGCTTCCGTGTGCTGGCAAAGCGGGACCCCCGCCTTCGCGGGGGTACGAGAATGTAGTGGATCAAATATGCAGCGGCCGTCCGAATGCCGCGAGCACGCCCTCGTGCATCGTTTCGCTGAGCGTCGGATGCGGGAAGACGGTGCCGATGAAATCATCCTCGACCAGTTCGGCGGTCTTGCCGATCGTATAGCCCTGAATCAGCTCGGTGACTTCGGCGCCGATCATATGCGCGCCGAGCAGTTCGCCGGTCTTGGCGTCGAACACGGTCTTGGTGAAACCCTCGGATTCGCCGAGCGCGATCGCCTTGCCGTTGCCGATAAAGGGGAAGGTGCCGACCTTGACCTCGTATCCGAGTTCCTTCGCCTTCGCTTCGGTCAGGCCGACGCTGGCGATCTGCGGGCGGCAATAGGTGCAGCCGGGGATGTTGCGCGGGTCCATCGCGTGCGGGTGATTGCCTGCGATCGCCTCGACCGAAATCACCGATTCGTGCATCGCCTTGTGCGCGAGCCACGGCGGCGCGGTGACGTCGCCGATCGCCCAGATACCGGGGACGTTGGTGCGGCACATCGCGTCGGTGTCGATATGGCCCTTGGTCGTCTTCACGCCCAATGCTTCGAGCCCGATATTCTCGGTGTTCGGGACGATACCGATCGCGACGATCGCGTGGCTGAACTCGGCGCTTTCGGTCTTGCCGTCCTTGGTCTTGATCTTCGCGGTGACGCCGTTGGCGGTCGCCTTCAGTTCCTCGACCCCGGCACCGGTGAAGATCGTCATGCCCTGCTTCTTGAGCGCCTTTTCGAGGAAGGCCGAGACATCGGCGTCCTCGACGGGGACGAGGCGGTCGAGCATTTCGACGACAGTCACGTCGACGCCCATGTCGCTATAGAAGCTCGCGAACTCGATCCCGATCGCGCCCGATCCGATGACGAGCAGCTTCTTGGGCATTTCGGGCGGAACGAGCGCGTGGCGATAGGTCCAGATGCGCTTGCCGTCGGCGGGCGCGAACGGCAGGTCGCGCGCGCGGGCGCCGGTCGCGACGATGATATTCTTGGCCGTGAGGGTCTCGGTGCCCTTCTCGCCCTTTACCTCGAGCTTGCCCAAACCACCGTTAGGCGCTGCGGTCAGCTTGCCCTCGCCCATATGGACGGTGATCTTGTGCTTCTTCATCAGGAAGGCGACGCCCTGGCTCAGCTGCTTCGCGACGCCGCGGCTGCGCTTCACCACCGCATTGATGTCGGCGCTGATCTGCGCCGCGACGAGGCCATAGTCGCCCGCGTGCTGCATATAATGGTAGATTTCGGCCGACCGCAGCAGCGCCTTGGTCGGGATACAGCCCCAGTTGAGGCAGATGCCGCCAAGATTCTCGCGCTCGACGATCGCGGTTTTGAGCCCGAGCTGCGCCGCGCGGATCGCCGCGACATAGCCGCCGGGGCCCGAGCCGAGGACGATGAGGTCGTAGTTGGTGTCAGCCATTATGGGCTCCTTCTAAAGCCCCTCTCCCCTTGCGGGAGAGGGGTTGGGGAGAGGGGGTGGACGTTTCGTCCTGCAGCGCCGCCCAGATGGCTTCGCTTACACCCTCGGCGTTGGTTAGAATGTCGTTGTTCCAGAAACGCAACATCCGGAAATTCTGCTGAGAAAGATATGAATCGCGCGCTTCGTCGTAGGTGTTCTCTGCGTGTTGCGAGCCATCCGCCTCGATAATCAGGCGATGATTGAAACAAATGAAGTCAACGATATAGCGGTCGATTGGAACCTGGCGTTTGAACTTGTAACCCGAGAACCGCTTGGCGCGCAGAAGCTGCCACAATGCTCGTTCTGCATCTGTCGGCTCGGATTGCATGCGTTTTGCGCGGACGAGTGCGACAGGCCGCCCCCCTCTCCCCAACCCCTCTCCCGCAAGGGGAGAGGGGCTATGGGACGCATTCGGCATTTTACGCCACCAGCCCCAGCGGGTTCTCCACCAGTTCCTTGAAGGTCTTCATCAAGAGCGCGCCGTCGGCGCCGTCGATCGCGCGATGATCGAAGCTGCCGGTTGCCGACATGACGGTTGCGATCGCGAGCGCGTCGTCGACGATATAGGGGCGCTTTTCGCCCGCGCCGATCGCCATGATCATGCCCTGCGGCGGGTTGATCACCGCGGTGAATTGCTTGATCCCCATCATCCCCATGTTCGAGATGCTGGCGGTGCCGCCCTGATATTCATTGGGCTGGAGCTTGCCTTCCTTCGCCTTTGCCGCGAGTTCGGACATTTCGGTCGATATCTTCGACATCGACTTGCCGCCCGCGTCGACGAGGATCGGGGTGATCAGGCCGCCGGGGATGCTGACCGCGACCGAGATGTCGGCGCGCTTGTACTGGCGCATCACATCGCCGCCGAAGCTGACGTTGCATGCGGGCACGCGTTCGAGCGCGACCGCGAGCGCCTTGATCAGCATGTCGTTGACGCTGAGCTTCACGCCGCGGCTTTCGAGGCTGGCGTTGAGCTCGCCGCGCAGCTTGAGCAGCGCGTCGAGGCGGATGTCGACGGTCAGGTAGATGTGCGGCGATTGCTGCATCGACTCGGTGAGGCGGCGCGCAATCGTCTTGCGCATGCCCGATAGCTTTTCGTCCTCGTGCGGGATGCCGAAATCGGGGATTGCGCCGGCGGTGACCGGTGAGGGAGCAGATGCCGGAGCGGCAGCAGCCGCCGCGCTCGGCGCTGCAGCGGGTGCTGCGGGCGCGCCGGCCGATGCGCCGTCGAGGTCGTCCTTGACGATGCGGCCGCCGGGGCCGGTGCCGGTAACGGTCGAGAGGTCGATTCCGCGCTCCGCCGCGAGACGCTTTGCGAGCGGGCTTGCCTTGATGCGATCGCCCGATGCGGCGGGAGCGGCGGCTGCAGGTGCGGGCGCAGGGCGCGGCGCGGCCGCGGGTGCAGCGGTGGGTGCCGGAGCGGGCGCTTCGGCCTTCGGTTCAGCTGCAGGAGTAGGTGCCGGCGCCGGAGCCGGAGCCGCTTTCGCGCTCCCGGCATCTTCGCCCTCGCCCGCGATCACCGCGATCACGGTGCCGACCTTCACATTGTCGGTGCCTTCGGCGACGAGAATCTGGCTGACGACGCCTTCGTCGATCGCTTCGAACTCCATCGTCGCCTTGTCGGTTTCGATTTCAGCGAGCAGATCGCCCGATTTGACCGTGTCGCCTTCCTTGACCAGCCATTTGGCAAGCGTGCCCTCCTCCATCGTCGGCGAGAGAGCGGGCATTTTGAGTTCGATTGGCATATTCAGGCTTGTCCCTGTCAGTCTTGCAGGCGTGGGCCTGCCGCTACGGATTCTTCCTCGCCATAAGCCCTGCGTCGGTCAAGGTCTAGCGGGCCAACTTGCGTTTCATACGAATGTGACGCACTCTTCGCCCCAAGCAAAAACACGAGGGGTCGGGGCGATGCGGACATATCTGGTGGTGATCGACAATAGCCCGGAGGCAACGCTGGCGCTGCGCTTTGCCGCGCGCCGCGCCGCGCGGACGGGTGGCGGCGTGATGGTGCTGGCGATTATCCCGCCGCAGGATTTCGTCGCGTTCGGCGGCGTTCAGGCGACGATCGAGGCCGAGGCGCGCGAGCATGCCGAGGAACTGGTGGCCGCTGCCGCCGATGCGGTGGTGCAGGAAGCGGGCGTGACGCCGCAGATCATGGTAAAGTCGGGCAAGCCCGCCGAAGTGGTGCGCGAAGTGATCGGCGCGAGTGACGAGATCGCGGCGCTGGTGCTCGCGACGGCAGCGAGCGGCGCGCCGGGGCCGCTGGTCGCGCATTTCACCGGACAGGATGCGGGAACGCTTCCGTGTCCGGTGATGCTGGTGCCGGGCGGGATCGATATCGCCCGGCTCGATGCGCTGAGCTAGCGGGGCGTCAGGCGGCCACGAGCCGCGGCAGCGCGGCGGCGCCCTTCGCCTCGAGAATCGCGAGGTCGAGGACGACGATGGCCTGGACAGCGACCACAGCAATGCCGAGCCACGTCATCTCGCCAGCGAAGATTGCAAGAACGGCAAAGCTTGCTGCGACCCAGCCGAGGTTGCCCACCGCGATCAGGTTCGCGAGTCCCTTGCTCGGCACTTTCTGGTTGGCGACGAACAGCATCAGCAGCGCGGACGGCAGGCCGATCCAACCGGCGACGGTCACCACATCGGAGGGGAGGCCGAGCAGCGCGGCGACCGTCGCGGTCTCAAACACACACAGGATGAACAGCGCAGTGCAGGTGATGGCGTCGATGATCAGGGTGTTCTTGAGATTGAAGATGGACATGATGTTTCTCCTTTCGAATGCCCGTCTCATCTGGTCCTGAAAATGCAGCCAGTCGATTACGCCTGAGGTAATGGAAAACAGGAAGGCGGAGGTATAGCTCTCGGGACGAAGGAGACGATCATGCAAGTCGCGACGCTGGGCGAGCAATTGCGCGAATGGCGCACCCGCCGCCGGATGAGCCAGATGGACCTCGCGCTCGATACCGAGATGTCGACCCGCCACCTGAGCTTTATCGAGACGGGGCGGTCGAAGCCGAGCGCGCAGATGTTGCAGCGAATCGCCGACTGCCTCGACGTGCCGCACCGCGCGCGCAATGCGATGCTGCTGGCGGCGGGTTATGCGCCCGACTATCAGGAGCGGCCGCTCGACAGCCCCGAAATGACGGGGATGCGCGCGATTGTCGAGCATGTGCTGAAGGGGCACGAGCCCTATCCCGCGCTCGCGGTCGACCGGCACTGGAATATGGTGGCCGCGAACGAAGCGATCGCGGTGCTGATCGAACAGGTCTCCCCCGCCCTGCTGACGCCACCGGTCAATGTGCTGCGCATCGCGCTGCACCCCGAGGGGCTGGCGCCGCAGATCGTCAATCATGGCGAATGGCGCGCGCATATCCTCCACCGGATCGACCTGCAGATCGAGGCGAGCGCCGATGCCGGGCTGATCGCGCTGCGCGAGGAGCTTGCGGGCTATGCGGTCGAGGCGAACGACAATGGCGGGGGGGCTGTGAGCGGCATTGCGGTGCCGTTGGTGCTCGACACGATCGCGGGACGGATTTCGTTCGTATCGACGGTGACCATCTTCGGAACGCCGGTCGATATTACGCTGTCCGAGCTGGCGATCGAGGCGTTTTTCCCGGCGGATGCGGAGAGCGCAGCGTTGCTGCAGACGCTGGCGGGTCGACAATAAATATCGTCATCCCCGCGAAGGCGGGGTTCCCGCTCTTCTTCAGCGTTGCAAAGCGGGACCCCCGCCTTCGCGGGGGTGACGAAAGGGTTTAGCGTCGCTTGCCCTTGTGCTTGATACTCGCGGGCCGCCCGCGCTTGCCGACCATATGCTTGCCGGCCTTGTCTTTTCCTTTCACCCCGTCGCGGCGCGCTGGGCGATTGCGGAAGCCGCCTTCGGGCGCATCGGGCAGTTCAAACCGCAAGGCGCCGCTGATCGGGTTGGCGTCCATCAGCCGCAGGTCGAGTCGCTGGCCGGTCGTGAAACTGACGCGGCCATGCTCGCTGTCGAGGCTGCGCGCGGCTTCGTCGTAGAAGAAGCGCTCGCTGCCGAGTGTCGAGACCGGCACCAGCCCGTCGCCGCCGAGCCCGTCGACCGTCGCGAAGAAGCCGAAGGGCTGCACTCCGGTGATGCGCGCTTGCACGATCTCGCCTTTTTTTGTGGACAGATAGGCCGCGACATAGCGGTCGACGGTTTCGCGCTCGGCTTCCATCGCACGGCGTTCGAGCGCGCTGATCGTCTCGCCGATGCGCGACAGACCCTTGGCGTCGGCCTCGCCCAGCCCGGTGCGCGCGGGCAGGCCCGAGGGCTTGCCCGGCACTTCGAGCTTGTAGCTGTCGACGAGCGCACGGTGGACGACCAGATCGGCATAGCGACGGATCGGCGACGTGAAATGCGCGTAGCTGCCGAGCGCGAGGCCGAAATGGCCGGCGTTGGAGGGGCCATAATAAGCCTGCGTCTGGCTGCGCAGGATCGCCTGCATGATTTCGGGCAACCGGTCGTCTTCGGAAAAACCGTCGATCAGGCGGTTGAAGACCGCGGGCGTGATCACCTGTCCGAGCGCGAAGCTCCGTTCGAAGGTTTCAAGATAATCCTTGAGGCTGACGAGCTTTTCGCGGCTCGGCGGCTCGTGGATGCGGTACATCACCGGCGACTTCTTCGCCTCGAGCGCCTTGGCGGCCGCGACGTTCGCCGCGATCATATAGTCCTCGATCAGCCGCATCGAATCGAGCCGGTCGCGGACGCGGATCTCCGCTATGCCGCCCGCCTCGTCGAGGATGACCTGCCGTTCGGGAAGGTCGAGATCGAGCGGCGCGCGCGCCGCGCGCGCCTTGGCGAGCAGCGTCCAGCACGCCCACAGCTGTTTGAGCGTCGGGAGCACATCGGCATCCCACTCGTCGCGCGGCGCATCGGCGTCATAGGCCGCCTGCGCATGTTCATAGGCGATGTTGGCGCGCAGGCGGACGAGTGCGCGCGTGAAGCGCCATGACGTCACCTTGCCATGCTTGTCGATGACGAGGTGGCACGCCATCGCGGCACGGTCCTGCCCCGCCTTCAGCGAGCAAACACCGGCGGACAATGTTTCGGGAAGCATCGGCACGACTTGATCGGGGAAATAAACGCTGTTGCCGCGCCGCCGCGCTTCGCGGTCGAGATCGCCGTCGGGGCGGACATAATAGCTCACATCGGCGATCGCGACGATCGCGCGGAAACCGCCCTTGTTGGAGCTGTCGTCGTCGGGGATCGCCCAGACGGCGTCGTCGTGGTCGCGCGCGTCGATCGGGTCGATTGCGACGATCGGCAGATCGCGCAGATCCTCGCGGCCCTCCGGGGTAAGCGGCAGCTTCGCCGCCTTCTCGGCCTCGGCGAGCGTTTCGGCGCCGAAGACATGCGGGATTTCGTGCCGCGCGATCGCGATCATGCTGAGAGCGCGCGGCGCGAACGGATCGCCCAGACGCTCGATGACCTTCGCCTTGATGGCCGGGCCGCGTCCCGTGAGTTCGGCGCGCACGAGATCGCCCACATTGGCATCGCCCTTGTCGGCGACGGCAAAGTCGTAGCGCGCGCGCTTGTCGGCGGGGCGCAGCCACAGGATCGGCTTGCCGCCGGGGCCCATATCTTCGACGAGCACGCCGATCACCGCCTCGCCGCCCGCTTCGAGCCGTTTCATCGGGTGCGCGACATGGCCGCTGCCGCGTTCCTCGGTACGCGCGAGAATACGGTCGCCGACGCCAAGCGCGCCCTTGCGGCCCTGTTCGATCACGCGGAGGCGCGGTGCGGGCGTGGCGGCTTCCCAGCGCTCGGGCACCGCCCAGACGTTGCTGCCCTCGATCGCCGCGACGCGCAGCACGGTGACGCGCGGCAGCCCGCCATGCTTGTGGAACGCGCGTCCGGGCGCCAGATCGACTAGGCCCTCGTCGGTCATGTCCTTGAGCAGCGCCTTCAGCGCGATCTTGTCATTGCCATGGAGGGCGAAATGCTTCGCGATCTCGCGCTTGCCGACCGCCTCCTTGCTCTCTTCAATGAAGCGAAGGATTTGCTCAGGACTAGGCAGTCCGTGATATTGTTTTCGGGCCATCGCCTGCGGATAGGGGGTAACGGGCGGCCCGTCACCCCCATGCTCCAATCAATAGGGCGAAATGTCGATCACCTGACCGTTCGACGAAGCGGTGCAGGTCGAACGATAATGGCCGGTCGCCATCGTGAAGACATAGTTGCCGCCGCCGCTGCTGCGCTGGCTGACCGCGACGCTGCTTCCCGATAAGCGCGCGTGATTGGACGGTGTCAGCTATAGGCGATCCAGCGGCCCGACGCGCCCGCTGCGAGCCATAGGAGCAGCGATGCCCCCGCCATCACCCGTGCTGCGCGGGGCGCTCCATCGGTCCAGCGCGTCATGTGCGTGTTCCAGACTCGTCGAAAGGCGGCCGAGTTCGCCAGCGCCGCGGTAATGATGATCAATTTTCGTTCGAAAATAGCCGACCGTGCCAGTGCAGCGCCGTCGGCGGCGAACAGGATCACGCCGCTGGCTACCATCAGGATCAGCCCGGCGACGGCAACCGGCATCAGGGCGCGCAACAATTCCGCCACGGGCAGCCTCGGCCATAAACCCACGATCCGCAGGTCGACGACGCCGATTCCGCCGACCAGCATGACAAGGCCCAGGAGATGCAGCGTATTGGCAACGGGATAGACCAGCGCCGATCCGCGCGACCACGGCCCGATGCCGACCATGTCGAGCCACGCCGCGGCGGCGGTCAGGATGGGCTCCATGCGGCCTTGCTCAGCGCAACTCGACTGTCTTCTTGCCGACCATCACGCGCTCGACCCGCATTTCGGCGGTGCCGTCGCGCCGAAGATAGCCGGTCAGGCGAAAGCGTTTGCCGGGCGCGATCTCCGCGCGCGTCAGCCCGCGCGCTTCCATGCGGCCGACCGGCGCCAATATGATGTCCCAGACCTTGCCCTTCCAGCGCATCTTCGCGCTGCCATGCGGGTTTCCCCACGACAATTCGGCGAAAGACGCGGTCAGGGTGACGGGTTTGGTCTCGTCATAGGACGACCAGCCATGGTGGGCCGCGGCGGGAGGCGCGGCGAAGGCCAGCGTCGCCGCCGCGATCAACAGGGAAAAGCGCATCGACAGTCTCCTTCGAGCCCCTCGGCGCGAAGGCTAAAGGCGCGGCGCCCTTCGTGCAAGGGCGACCGGGCTCAGTAGGTCCGCCCGACCAGCACGCGCTCGACCGCGGGCTCGCCGGTGAAGAAGCACGCGCCGTCGGCGGGTGCGGCGTCGAGCGGCGTGTTGCGCATCGTCAGCTTGAGCGCCTTGAGCTGGGCAACGATCCCGTCGAGCGCCGCGCCGCTCGGCCGCGACCACTGCACCTCGGCCCAGCCGACAAATTTGTCGTCGCCGGCGAAGTGCGCCTTGAGGTCGGCGACGTCGCGGCGGATATTCGCATGCAGGCGTTCCTTTGCCTCGGCGTGGAGGCTCGACTGGATATTTTCCAGCGTCGCGACCGCCTCGGCCACGAAGTCGCCCTTGGCGACGAACGCCGAATTGAGCTTGCCGTCGTCCTTGTACAATCGGTCGCGGCGGATCACCGCGACATTGCCGCCGGCGACGTCGCGCGGCCCGATTTCGACGACGATCGGCGCCCCCTTCTTGACCCAGCCCCAGCGCTTGGTCTGCGCCTTGTTCGCGGTCGCGTCGAGCAGCACGCGCACGGGCTCGCGAAACGCATTGAGCGCCTTCAGCTGAGTTTCGAGGTCGCGGCAATAGTCGAGGATCGCGGCGTCCTCTTCATTGTCGCGCAGCATCGGCACGATCACGATCTGGTGCGGCGCGATGCGCGGCGGGCAGCGGAGGCCGTCGTCGTCCCCATGCGTCATGATGACGCCGCCGATCATGCGCGTCGACGTGCCCCAGCTCGTCGTATGGCAGAGGCTGTGGCCGCCGTCCTTGTCCTGGTAACGGATGTTCGCAGCCTCGGCGAAGCCGGTGCCGAGATAATGCGACGTACCGGCCTGCAGCGCCTTGCCGTCCTGCATCATCGCCTCGATCGAATAGGTCGCAACGGCGCCCGGGAAACGCTCGTTCTCGGGCTTTTCGCCGGCAATCACCGGCATCGCGAGCACATCCTCGGCAAAGCTGCGGTACATTTCTAGCGCGCGAAGCGTCTCGGCCATCGCGTCGGCCTTGTCGGCGTGCGCGGTGTGGCCTTCCTGCCACAGGAATTCGCTGGTGCGCAGGAACATGCGCGTGCGCATTTCCCAGCGCACGACATTCGCCCACTGGTTGACCTTGAGCGGCAGGTCGCGCCAGCTCTGCACCCAGCGGCTCATCGCGGCGCCGATCACCGTTTCCGAGGTCGGGCGGACGATCAGCGGCTCCTCGAGCTTCGCCTCGGGATCGGGGACGAGCTTGCCCTTGCCGTCCGCGATCAGCCGGTGATGCGTGACGACCGCCATTTCTTTCGCAAAACCATCGACGTGGTCGGCTTCCTTCTCAAAGAAACTCAACGGAATGAAGAGCGGGAAATAGCAATTCTGGACGCCGGCATCCTTGATCGCCGCGTCCATCACCGTCTGGATGCGCTCCCAGATACCATAGCCCCACGGCTTGATGACCATACAGCCGCGCACGCCCGATTCCTCGGCCAGATCGGCTTCGGCAATGACATCCTGATACCAGGCCGCGAAGTCGGCCTGCCGGGTTACGCTGAGCGCATGTTTGACCATGATAATCCGTATTTTCCGTAGCTGGGGCGCCGTTGCGGCCCGATTAATTCTTCTTGGCGAGTGCAGCCTTGAGTTCGGCGACTTCGGCCTTGAGCGCGGCGATTTCGGCATCCTTGGCCTTGCTGCTGCCGCCGGCGCCTGGGATGAATGCCCCCGCCGCCTGCTGGAACATCTCCATATTGCGGCGCGTCAATTCGGCGAGCGGGTTCGATCCCAAAGCGCCTTCGAGCGCCGAGCGGACGTCCTGCTGGTTCTTGCGGAACGCGGTCATCGAAGCTTCGAGATATTGCGGCACCATCGACTGCATCTTGTCGCCGTACATGCCGATCAGGTGGCGCAGGAAATTGACCGGCAACAGCGTTTCGCCGCGCGTTTCCTCGTCCATGATGATTTGCGTCAGGACATTGTGCGTGATGTCGTCGCCGCTTTTGGCATCGACGACGCGGAAATCGCGGCCGTCGCGGACCATGGTGCCCAGATCCTCGAGCGTGATGTAGCAGCTGCGCTCGGTATCATAGAGCCGCCGGTTGGCGTATTTCTTGATCGTGACGACGTCATCTTCCGTCGCCCCCGCCCTGGACTTCGCCATCTTGACCTGCGCTCCTTGTATTCCGGCGTCTACGTTTCGTTGCGCCGGTTTTTGACCATCATCGCATTAGCATCAATTTATGATGCATCGCAACATGCGGGACGCGCATCGATGGCGCGGCGAAGTGATTCGCCGACCCGATCGATGCGCAAACAACGCTAGCCGCGTCCTCGGCGAACGGGAAGCTCACGGCCCGGATTTATCGAGCCAGGAAAGCCGAACACGCAACTTAGTTTCAACGGATATCAAATCTGTGGTATTTTTTTCGCTTGCAGGCGCTGCGCAGGGCCATTCCTTTCGCGCTCCGGAACTATGATTCCAAGCGGCGCGCGACCTCGCCTCTCTCAGGCCGTTGTAAAAATGCAACAGTGCTGCATCAGAGTCTTCCGCCTGTCAGAAAAAATTCATCAAGGGCTTGTGCCTTCGAAATTTTCTGTTTCTCTGCAAGGTAATCCGTTCATCCCACTCCTTGAACGGCTAACCGGGGAAATACATCATGAAGAAGTCTAGCCTGCTAGTGCGGGGCTCTGCCCTGACTCTTGCTTTGTTCAGCGCTATGCCAGCGATGGCACAAGAGGGCGTCGCTGCGGACGAAACCGGCGAAGCGGATTCGGGCAACACGATTGTCGTCACCGGCTCGCGCATCGCCCGTCCCAATGATGAAGCGACTGTTCCGATTACGTCGGTCGGGCCCGCTGAACTTGTCCAGCGCGGCGACGTCTCGCTGGGTGACCAGCTGAACCAGCTGCCGTCGCTCCGCACCACCTTTAGCCAGGCGAACTCGACCGCCTTCATCGGCACCGCGGGCCTCAACCAGCTCGATCTTCGCGGCCAGGGACCGAGCCGCACGCTGGTGCTCGTCAACGGCCGACGTCACGTCAGCGCGGTGCCGGGCCAGTATATTGTGGACGTCAACACGATCCCGAGCGATCTGCTTGAGCGCGTTGATATCGTCACAGGGGGCAATTCCGCGATCTATGGCTCCGACGCGATCGCGGGCGTGGTCAATTTCGTGCTCAAGCGCGACTTCGAAGGCTTTCGGATGCGCGGTCAGGGCGGCGTGTCGAAATATGGTGATCGCGGAAATTATTCGGTCAGCGCGCTGCTCGGCAAAAATTTCCTCGATGGTCGCCTCAACGTAGCGCTGCACGGCGAGTATGCGAAGGCAGAGGCTCTCTTCTACAAGGATCGCGACTATCTGGGCGCCATAAACGCCAACGGCCGCGGCGGCGTACCGGGCTTTATCACCTCGCAGATCACGAACGCGCCCAATCGCAACTTCGACGGCATTCCGAACACGTCGTTCGTCGATGGCAATCCGGGCATCGTGTTCGGCAACGTATCGCTTGGCGGCTACATTCTGCCGAATTGTCCGGCGGCGAGCGGCAGCAACGCCGCGACCGTTGCATTGGTCTGCACCGGCCAGTTGACGCCGACGGGCGGACGCATCGCCTATGGCTTTGCTTTCCAGCCTGACGGTACGCTGCTGCGGGACGATCCGAGCCGGGGCCTGGTCGATAATCGCTCGATTGGCGGCGGCGTATTGGGTGGCCTCAGTGCGACGGGCGTCGAAGACGCCATGCTGTTGCCCGGCCTGGAACGCTTCAACGTCAATCTGCTTATGAGCGGTGATTTCTCGCCTTCATTCCGGCCGTATATCGAAGCCAAATATGTCCATGTGACGGCAACGCAGCAATCGACGCAGCCGACCTTCCTGTCGGGCAGCCCGCTTACCAACCGGTTCCGTCTGGACAACCCGTTTCTCTCGGCTCAGGCGCGCGCCTCGATTGCGACGATCCTTGGCACGAACGCGAACGACGCGACCTTCTCCATGGTTCGTTTCAATAACGATCTGGGAACGCGGGCCGAAGACCATGTCCGCAAGACTTATCGTATTGTGGTCGGCGCCGAGGGCGACATCAGCGAAAAGGGCAATTTGCGCTACGAAGTTGCCTTCAACTATGGCCGGACCGAAAATTATTACCAAACGGCTTACAAGGGTCGCCCGGGCAACGTTCTTCTCGCCAATATGAACAACGCGCTCAACGCAGTGCGCAATTCAGCCGGGCAGATCGTTTGCGGAATCAATGCCGACGCTTCGACGACGAACGACGACGCGGCGTGCGTTCCGTTCAATCCGTTCGGCGAAAATGCGGCTTCGCAGGCAGCCAAGAACTATGTCACCTATGTTTCGGAACGCAATCAGTGGGCGGAACAGATCAACGCATCGGCCTACCTGTCCGGTAACTCGGAAGGCTTGTTTGAATTGCCCGGCGGCCCCTTGGGCTTTGCCATCGGCGCCGAGTATCGCCGCGAGGATGCCTATTCGGCATTTGACGTACCGACCGCAACCGGCCTGACGTTCCTGAACGGCGGTGCGCCGTTCGATCCGCCGTCGGTGACCATCAAGGAGTTCTTTGGCGAACTTCGCGTTCCATTGCTCAAGGATATGCCGTTTGCCGAGGAGCTTTCGCTCGAAGGTGCGGCCCGCTATTCGGACTACGGCGGCAATACGGGCGGCGTTTGGGCATGGAATGCTGGCGCTATCTGGTCGCCCGTCGAGGGCGTTCGCGTTCGCGGCAGCTATGCCCGCTCGGTTCGCGCGCCGAACCTGTCGAACCTCTTTGCCACGCCCGCCGATACCTTCTCGGCGGCTGGATGGTCGGACCCGTGCGACCAGGCAGGGGCGCCCAACAATAACACGACGAACAATATCACCAGCAACCAAAACCGTGCCCGCAACTGCGCCGCGGCGGGAATCCCGACGACGCTTACCTATGTCGATGGCTCCGGCAACACGGTTACCGTTCCATGGTATAACCAGGGCGGATCGAGCTTGTTGGGCACGACGCAGGGCAATCCCGAACTCGAATCCGAAGTCGGAAAGAGCTGGACGGTCGGCGCAGTGTTTCAGCCCGATTTCGTTCCCGGCCTGACGGTGTCGATCGACTATTACAACATCACGGTCGACAACATCATCGCCAGCCTCGCGGGCCAGAACGTCATCAACCAGTGCTACGACGATCCGGGTGGCATCGATAACCAGTATTGCGCGGCAATTTTCCGCCGTGCGGCAACTGGCAACCCGATCACCGACTTTGCGTTTGCCGGCCAGAACGCCCGTCGACTGCAAAACCGGACGGAAGACAGCTTCGCCCGTAGCGGTACGTCGTTCCTGCAGCAGCCGTTCAACTTCGTGTCGCAGAAGACGTCGGGTATCGACCTCGATGTCGCCTATAACACGCAGCTGACCGACGATCTGCGGCTCAACCTGCGCACGCTGGTAAGCTGGGTCGAAAAGCGCGAGCAGTTCACTTCGGTGACCGTGCCCACGCAATCGACGCGGATCCTGAGCACGCTGGGCGATCCCGTCTGGCAGGGCGCGCTGACGGCAACGCTCGATGCGAAGACTTGGGACTTCACCTACAATGCGCGCTATGTGGGCAAGCAGATGCTGCTCGGTGTGACGTATGAAACCATTCGCGAGTGGCAGGGACGTCAGCCGACCAACCCGGATATTCGTCCGTTCGATTATTACGAGCCCGTGGTGTATCACAATATCCGGCTGGGTTTGAAGGCGAACAAGGATACCCGTTTCTATATGGGCGTCGACAACCTGACCAACGAACTCCCGCCTTATGATCTGACAGGTACCGAGAATCCTTCGGCAACCGGTCAGAGCGGCGCCGTCTATCCGAACACGGGCCGCTTCTTCTATGCGGGTATCGAGTTCAATTTCTGATGCCTGGCAGCTGAGTCAGCTATCACTATGAGAAGGGCCGTCCGGAAACGGGCGGCCCTTTCATTTTTTGGGAGATGGCATCAGTAATTAGACCCTTTGGTCGATTTTTTTGGAGGTGACCGGTAACCGTGGTCTGAATACCGCCTTGTCAGCGTGATTTTTTGGCCTGCGCGGCTTTACCGGCGGCGCGTCGCTTGGCGATGTCGCCGATTCTGAGTTTGGCGGCAAGTTCGTCGATTGTTTCGGGGT
>Ga0265296_1000183_pt1 | contig 119444 bp, 107 predicted proteins | sample MunlanPumphouse1_FD_189073 | JGI IMG/M metagenome (GOLD analysis project Ga0265296, IMG submission 189073) | Groundwater microbial communities from a municipal landfill in Southern Ontario, Canada - Pumphouse #1 | ecosystem: Environmental > Aquatic > Deep subsurface > Groundwater | place...
AGGCAATGATGTAGTTGGAGTTGTACCAGTCGGCCGATTCCGGCACGTCGGTCTGCTCGCCCCAGACCATCGGCGAGGCCGGTGGCAGGTCGCAGTACCAGTCGTAGAAACTCAGGCACACGCCGCCAATCAACGACAGGTAACGGGAACCGGCGGCATAGCTGACCATGGACATGGCCGGGATCGGCGAGAAGCCAACGATGCGGTCCGGGCCATATTGCTTGATGGTGTAGACGTTGGACGCAGCGATGATCTCGTTGACTTCATCCCAGTTGGAACGGATGAAGCCGCCCATGCCGCGTTTGCTTTTATAGGAGTCGGCCTTGGCCTTGTCCTCGACAATGCTCGCCCAGGCCTCGACCGGCGACAGGGTCAGGCGCGCCTCGCGCCACAGTTTGAGCAATGGCTTGCGGATCTTCGGGTACTTCAGGCGGTTGGCGCTGTAGATGTACCAGCTGTAGCTCGCGCCACGGGGGCAGCCGCGCGGCTCATGGTTGGGCAAGTCGTTGCGGGTGCGCGGGTAGTCCGTCTGCTGGGTTTCCCAGGTGATCAGGCCGTTCTTCACGTAGATCTTCCACGAGCACGAGCCGGTGCAGTTCACCCCGTGGGTGGAACGCACGATCTTGTCGTACTGCCAGCGCGAACGGTAGACGTTCTCCCAGTCGCGGGACTCTTTGCGGGTCTCGCCGTGACCTTCGGAGAATTCGTCTTGCTTGCGATTGAAGAACCGCAGTTGATCGAGTAAATGACTCATGGTGCTTTCCTCTCAGGCTTGCTGCGGGGTTCTGTGCCCCGCCCACGCAAGGTTTGAATTCGGGGTCGACTCAGCAGGGGGTCTCGGCGCCTTTGCGCGCATACCACCACCAGGTCACGACAATGCAGCTCAGGTAGAAGCCGACGAACATGTAGAAGGCCAATGCCGGGCTGCCGGTGTAGGCCATGGACGAGCCAAAGGTCTTGGGAATGAAGAACGCACCGAAGGCGCCCATGGCCGAACTGAAGCCCAGCACGGCTGCCGATTCCTTGGTCGCATCCTTGAGGGCTTGCTCACGCACGGCTGCAGGTTTGCCGGCGCTGGCTTTTTCATGCTGGGTGCGGAAGATCACCGGGATCATGCGGAAGGTGGAGCCGTTGCCGATGCCAGTGGTGATGAACAGCAGCATGAACAGGCCAAGGAAGCCGTAGAAGCTGCCGCCCTGGCCGTTCAGTGGCAGAAAGTGCAGGACGCCAAACACCATCACGATCATCAGCACGAAGTTCCACAGGGTCACCCGCGCACCGCCCAGCTTGTCTGCCAGCCAGCCGCCCAATGGGCGTACCAGAGCGCCTACCAGCGGGCCGAGGAATGCGAATTTCAAAGCGTTGACGTCCGGGAACGAGGTCTTGATCAGCATCGGGAAGGCGGCCGAGAAGCCGATGAAGGAACCGAAGGTCGCCAGGTACAACCAGCACATCAGCCAGTTGTGCTTGCGCTTGAAGATCACTGCCTGCTCGCTGAACGAAGCACGGGCGCTGGACAGGTCGTTCATGCCGAACCAGGCAAACAGGGTCACGGTGATAATGAACGGCACCCAGATAAAGCCGGCGTTCTGCAGCCACAACTGGCTGCCGTCTTCCAGGGTCTGCGGCTGGCCACCGAGCAGGCCGAACACACCAAAGGTGATTACCAGCGGCACGCAGAACTGCATCACCGACACGCCGAGGTTACCCAGGCCGGCGTTCAGGCCCAGGGCCGTGCCTTGCTGGGACTTGGGGTAGAAGAAGCTGATGTTGGACATGCTCGAGGCGAAGTTGCCGCCGCCGAAACCGCACAGCAGCGCGATCAGCACAAATACGCTGTAGGAGGTGCTGGGGTCCTGCACCGCAAAGCCCATCCACAACGAGGGAATCAGCAGCGACGCGGTGCTCAGGGCGGTCCAGCGGCGGCCACCGAAGATCGGCACCATGAACGAATAGAACACGCGCAAGGTGGCACCGGACAGGCCCGGCAAGGCGGCCAGCCAGAACAGCTGATCGGTGGTGAAGCTAAAGCCGATGGCGTTCAGGCGCACGATCACCGTGCTCCATACCATCCACACGGCGAAGGCCAACAGCAACGCCGGGATCGAGATCCACAGGTTGCGGGTCGCGGTCTGTTTGCCGCTGGCGCCCCAGAATGCAGGGTCTTCAGGGCGCCAGTCGTGGATCACCGGGCCCGAATTGGGCTTTTGCGCGATAGTCATGCGGATTCTCCTTGGAGAGGCTGGGCCACCGCTTTACCGAGCAGCGGTTGCTTGCGGATTTCACTGAAGTACATCCAGGTCAGGGAGACCCAGACCACGCCGTACATCAACATGAAGCAGGAAGAGCGCACGCCGGTGAGGTCCACCAGGGCGCCGAACATGATCGGCAGCACGAAGCCACCCAGGCCCCCGGCCAGGCCGACGATGCCGGACACCGCGCCCATGTTTTGCGGGTAGTCATTGGCGATGTACTTGAACACCGAGGCCTTGCCGAAGGCGAAGGCGATGCCCATCACAAACAGCAGGATGGTGAAGACGGTGGCGTTGAGGCCGATATGGAAATCCAGCGGGCCGTTGACGGTCTGCACCTGCAATTGGGTCTGCGGGTAGCTGAGCAGGAACAGGCAGATCCAGCTCACCCACAACACCCACCAGGTCACGCTTTGTGCGCCCCAGCGGTCGGACATCCAGCCGCCTACGGCGCGCAGCACCCCACCCGGCAGGGAAAAACACGCCGCCAGCAGCGCGGCGCTTTGCAGGCTGAAGCCATATTCCTGCACGTAGTACTTGGTCGCCCACAGGGCCAGGGCCACGTAGCCACCGAAGACAATCGAGTAGTACTGGCAGTAGCGCCACACGGCCGGGTCCTTGAGGCACAGCAACTGCTCGCGAAAGGTCGCGCCACTGGCATTGCGGTGGGCCTTGTTTTCGCTGGTGAGGAACCAGAACAGCAGCGCGGTGATAAACAGGATCGCGCTGAACACCTTCGGCACCAGGTGCCAGGTACCCAGGGCGATCAGGGCCGGCGCAAGAAACTTGGTCACCGCCGCCCCGGCATTGCCGGCACCGAACACGCCCATGGCAAAGCCCTGGTTGTCCTTGTCGAACCATTTGGCGACATAAGCGATGCCCACCGAGAACGAGCCGCCCGCCAGGCCGACAAACAGCCCCAGCACCAGGAATTGCCAGAAGGCGGTGGCATAGGTGATCAGGTACAGCGGCAGCACGCAGGTGAGCATCAGTACAAAGAACACGATGCGCCCGCCGAAGCGGTCCGTCAGCAGGCCCAGGGGCAGGCGCACCAGGGAGCCGGTCAACACGGGGGTGGCGGCCAGCAGGCCGAACTGGGTTTCGTTGAGTTGCAGCAGCTCTTTGATCGGCACGCCAAGCACGGCGAACATCATCCAGACCATAAAGCACACGGTGAAGGCCAGCGTACTCATGCCCAGCACCAGGCCTTGTCTTACACGGGGTTGAGTCACGGTTTGCGCTCCCAGAAGTGATTCCATGAGCGCAGGTTAGGGGCGACGTCCTCGCAGAACTTGACCCAGATCAACGTCCGCCTGGGGGGTATTGGCCTATGCTTGCCCCATCTACCTCCAAGGAGGTAGGCCAAATAACAAGAGAAAGTCTTTATTTATCAATGGATTGGTCTCTTGTGCCGGCTTTTTCCCGTGGGAGGGTTCGCCGGCAACTCTTTAGAGGTAGTGCGCCAGGGATTGCAGAATTCAATGCTGTTTTCCTTGCCAGGTGCCGCCATGCTGCTGCTCTTCCCCCTTCGATTACGCCGTGATGTTTAACTGGCTGCGCAGCTCCCTGCCCGCGCGGGCCGGTGTCGCGGTGATCCTGATTGCGATCCTGGCCCTGGCCAGTTCCCTGAGCGCCGGGCTGATCGCCTGGTTCAGCCAGGGCGACGGCGCGGCCATCAACACCGCAGGCTCGGTGCGCATGGAGACCTACCACCTGAGCTGGAAACTCGCCGACCATGCCCCCGCCGACGAGATCCAGGCCATCACCCAAAGCCTGCAACGGCGCCTGGACAGCCAATCGTTGAAAGCAGTGCTGGAAGACGGCCCCCAGAGCGCCCTGCAACAGAGCTACCAGCAGATCCAGCAACACTGGAACGTGGAGCTGCGCCCGGCCATCGAGCGTGGCGACGGCGCCCTGTTCCGCGAACGCGCGCCAGCCTTTGTCGAGCAACTGAACCAGTTCGTCAGCCTGTTGCAGCAGCAGAGCGAGCACAAACAAGGCTGGCAACAGCTGATCCAGGGCCTGGCGCTGTTCAGCACCCTGATCATCCTGCTGCTGGGGCTGTATGAATTGCAGTACGGCGTGGTCACGCCCCTGAAAGAGTTGGTGGATGCAACGCGACGCTTTCGCGAGGGTGACTACACGGCGCGGGTCAATCACCGCTCCCAAGACGAGCTTGGCCAGTTGGCCCTGAGCTTCAACACCCTGGCCGAAACCATCGAGCAGTCCCACCGCACCCTGGAAAGCCAGGTGCAGCACAAGACCCTCAACCTGCAACAAGCCAACGCCGCCCTCGAGTTGCTCTACGAGAGCAGCCGCAGCCTGGCCACGCGCCTGGCCAACGCCGAAGGCCTCGACGAATTGATCCGGCGCTTCCAGAAGCGCCTGCCGGGCCTGCGCCTGTCGCTGTGCCTGCAAGGGCACTTCCTCGCCCCGGCGCAGCAGATGCTCGCGCTGCATGGTGAAAACAGCCGCAACGTCTGCGCCATTGGCGACTGCGCCACCTGCGAACGGCATCACGTGGCCCCGCCCCAGGTGTTCAGCATCAGCAACCAGGGCGCAGAGTTGGGCGAACTCAAGGCGCATTTCGTCGATGGGCATGCGCCCCAGGACTGGGAAAAACAGCTGATCCAGGCGCTGGCCAACCTGATTGGCACCTCGCTGTCCCTCAAGCGCCAGCGTGAACAGGACCACCGCCTGTTACTGCTGGATGAACGCACGATCATCGCCCGTGAGCTGCATGACTCCCTGGCGCAAGCGCTGTCATATATGAAGCTGCAAGTCAGCCGCATGCAGACCCTGCTGCGCCGTGACGAACCCAAGGCCACCCTGGAAACCGTCACCGGCGAACTGCGCGAAGGCCTGAACAACGCCTATCGGCAACTGCGCGAGTTGCTGACCACCTTCCGCCTGCAAATCCACGATGCCGGGCTGGTCCAGGAGCTCAAGGACACCGCCGAGGAGTTCTCGCGCCGTGGCGAATTCCAAGTGCACCTGCATGTGGACGCCCTGGCCTTCCAACTGTCAGCCAGTGAACAGATCCACCTGTTGCAGGTGACCCGTGAAGCCTTGTCCAACTGCCTGCGCCACGCCCATGCCGAGAACGCCTGGCTGCAACTGCGCCAGCACGGCGAAACCGTGAGCTTGAGCATTGAAGACGACGGTCGCGGCTTCAGCGAGCCGGTGGACCAACGCGAACACCACGGCCTGAACATCATGGATGAACGCGCCCGCAGCCTGCACGGCCAACTGGATATTTCTGCCCGCGAGCCCCAAGGCACACGGGTACATTTGCTGTTTCGCCCGGAATTCCTCGGGCAGTCTCTACAACAAGGTAGCCTGTCATGAACACCCCACACCGCCGCGGCATCCTGCTCGTCGACGACCACCCGATGATGCGCCACGGCATGCGCCAGATGCTCGAACTGGAAGATGACCTGCACGTAGTGGGCGAAGCCGGCAATGGCGAGGAAGCCCTGGGGCTGATCGAATCGTTGCAACCGGACCTGGTGTTGCTGGACAACAACATGCCGCAAATGAACGGCCTGGAAACCCTGCGCCGCCTGCGCGCCATGGCCTATGGCGGCAAGGTCTTGCTGTTTACCGTGTCCGATGCCGAAGACGACATCCGCGACGCCCTGCGCCTGGATGCCAACGGTTATCTGCTCAAGGACATGGAGCCGGAACTGCTGATCCAGTACATCCGCGATGCCCTGCACGGCGCCCTGGTGATCAGCCCTGGCCTGACGCGCGTGCTGGCCCAGGCCCTGCGCTCACCCCAACCCCATGCCGCGGTTGAACTGACCGAGCGCGAGCGGCAGGTGTTGAAGACCATCGCCGGGGGTTACAGCAATAAGGTGATCGGGCACAAGCTGGGGATTACCGAGGGCACGGTGAAGGTGCATGTGAAGAATCTGCTGCACAAACTGGGGTTGCGCTCGCGGGTGGAGGCTGCGGTGTGGGCGATGGAGCATTTGCGCCAGGCTGGGTAGGGTTTTGTGGGAGCTGGCTTGCCTGCGAGGGTCGTTAACGATGACGTTGGGTATCTGACACCCCGAGGTGTTCTTGCTGGCGTGATCGCAGCATAGGCATCTACACAACTTCAGAAACTGACGAACTCCCCTGTGGCGAGCGGGCTTGTCGGAACGCCGCATCGCCCGCGCTGGGCGGCGAAGCCGCCCTAAACCCGGCTATCGCGGTTTATCTGAAGAAACGTGGAGGGCTTTTGGGGCTGCTTCGCACCCCAGCGCGGGGCAAGCCCGCTCGCCACAGGGAAGATCGTCAGCTTCTGAAAATTGTGTAGATACCTATGGTGATCGCAGACAAGCCTGCCCCAATTACAGGGAAATGCAACTGCGCGCTCTGGCGTTGCATTACCGCACTTTCACCGTCAACGCCCCCACACTCGCCAAAACAATAACCGTCCCCACAATCACCATCATCGAAGGTCGCTGCGCCAATATCACCCATGCCATCACCATCGCCACCGGCGGTATGAGATAAAGCGCAATCGCTGCCCGACTGACCTGGCTATGCGTCAGTACATAAGCCCAGGCCAGGTAGGCCAGCGCACTGGGAAAGATGCCCAGCACCAGCACTGCCAGGTTCACCCGCACCGGAGCCTGGGCCACTTCCTCCGGTAATCCGGGCAGATACACCAGCAGCAACGCCGTACCTGACCAGAGGGTGAAACACACCATTGTCAGTCCGTCATAACGCTGTGAGTAACGCTTTTGCAGGGCGAAATACAGGCTCCAGGACGCCGCTGCCAGCAGGATCAACACGCCATGCCCATCCAGTTCGCCCAAGCCCCGATCCCCCACCGCCACGACTCCGGCACCGAGCAGGCCGCCGAGGACACAAGCCCATTGCCAGGCGCCGAGCCGCTCCCTGAACAACGTGCTGGCGAGCAATGCGCTGAACAGTGGCGTCGATTGCGCCAGGACGCTGGCGGCGCCGGCACTCACACCGCGCTGGCCGTAGTTGAGGGCGATGTGGTGCAGCGTCACCGCAAACAATCCCAACACCGCAAACAAAGGCAAATCCCGGACCCGGGGCCGTGCAATACCCTTGCACCAGGCCACCCCGGCCATAAACACCGAAGCAATCAAAAAGCGCAGCACAGCAAGATTGTCGGGCGCATAGGCCTGCAGCGCGATATGGATGCCGACAGGCGAATACGCCCAACAGAGGATGACGAAGAGGGTCGCCAGGACAACTTTTGCGTGGGGCATGAGCATTCTCAGGGACGTGGCAGCACACAGGCACTGCCTGGCAAAAGTATGAGAAAACCCAAGCCCTGAAAAAAGTGACTTAAACTGAGCCCACTCTTCACTTCAGGTGAACCATGGAACTGTCCCAACTGCGCATGTTCAAGACGGTCTACGAGTTGGGCAGCATCGCCCGTGCAGCCGCAAAGCTGCATTGCGTGCCGTCCAATATCACCGCACGGCTCAAGTCCCTGGAGCAGGAGCTCGGGGTCGCGTTGTTCCTGCGTGAGGGCCGGGGCCTGCGGGTCAGTCCTGCGGGCGAAGTGTTTATCGAATACGCGACGAAAATCCTCGACCTCACCGAAGCCTCCCGGCGTGCCGTCGCACCTGGTGGCGCGCCCCATGGGCACCTGCGGATCGGGGCTATCGAGTCCAGTGCTACGGGGCGCTTGCCCCATTTGCTGGCGCGCTACCACGCGCTGTACCCACAAGTGTCGTTGGCGTTGAGCACCGGCACCTGGTCGCAGTTGCTCGATGATATCCAGCACCATCGGCTGGATGCGGCGATTGTCGCCGTGGATGTGCAACGCCCGGGGCTGGAAAGCACGCTGCTGTATAGCGAAGACCTGGTGCTGATCGCCCCCACGTCCCTGGGGCCGGTGCGCACCGTGACCGACCTGCAGGGCCTGACCCTGTTTATGTGGCCGACCGGCTGCCCGTATCGCCTGGCACTGGAGCAGTGGTTGTCACGCCACGGCCAAGTCGCGTCAATCGTCAGCATCGCCAGCTACGGTACGATTATCGGCTGTGTCAGCGCCGGCAGCGGCGCCGCGCTGGTACCACGGGGGATCTACGAGCAATATCGTCAGGGCGCCAACTGGCAAGGCCACGAGTTCGCGGAACTGACGCGCATCGACAACCGGTTTTACTGGCACGCCAACACAGGCTGCCATCCGGCCCGGGATGCATTTTCGGCACTGCTGCGCGATCACTGCCTCCTCGGGGCTACCTCCAACGAGGCATAGGCCCGGCAAGCCTTGCGCCCTACCATGGGGGGGAGCGGAGGTACGCCATGCTGACCCACCCATCCATCGTTTTAACCCTGCGCCGGCATCATCTGTTCAGCCCCTTGCCGGAAAAAATCTTCCAGGACGTCTGCACCCTGGCCAATCTCAAGCGCCTGCCCGGGCACGCGACCTTGATGCATCAGGGCGACCCCGCCGAGCGGTTTTTCCTGTTGATCAGTGGCCAGGTCAAGTTGCACCGGGTCACCGGTGAAGGCCAGGAGCATCTGGTGGAAGTCATTCGCCCCGGCCAGACCTTTGCCGAAGCCCTGCTGTTCAGCCAGGCCAAGGCCTACCCGGTGAGTGCCACGGCGCTCAAGGACAGCGTGCTGGTTACCATCGAGGGCCATCATTACCGCAAGGCCCTGGAAGACCAGCCGCAGATCTGCCTGGCAATCCTCGGCACCATGAGCATCCACCTGCATCAACGCCTCAAGGACATCGACACCCTGAGCCTGGCCAATGCCAGTCGCCGGGTCATCAACTTTCTGATCCAGGAGCGCGACCTGGCCAGCGGCGACGTGGTGCTGCAGGTGCCCAAGCGTCTGGTGGCCTCCAAACTGGGGATTCAGCCAGAGACGTTTTCGCGGATCCTGCATCGACTGGTAGACGCCGGACTGATCGATGTACAACGGCGCACAATCCGCATCCTGTGCGAGGAGCAGTTGATGACCTATCAGGCCGGCTGACTTAGAATCGACGCCATTCTTCGCCCGCCTTCCTGACACGAGCGCCCCCATGAGCTTTGATTTCGACACGATCCACCCTCGCCTCGGCACCGGCAGCACCAAGTGGAGCCGCTACCCCGAAGACGTCTTGCCGATGTGGATTGCCGACATGGACATCGCCGCCCCGCCGGCGATCCTCAAGGCCCTGCACGCGCGCCTGGACCAGCAGATGCTCGGCTACAGCGTCGCCCGGCCTGAAGTGCGCGAGGCGATCATCAGCGACCTGTGGCACAAGTACGCCTGGCGCGTGCAGCCCGATGAATTACTGTTCCTGCCGGGTGTCGAGCCAGGCTTCAACATGGCCTTGCATGCCTTTGTCCAGCCGGGCCAGTCGGTGGTCTTGCAAACCCCCAACTACGCGCCGCTGCGCCATGCAGCGGGCAACTGGAACCTGCCGAAGATCGAAGTGCCGTTTGAACTGAGCGACCAGGGCGAATACCTCACCCCCCTGCCCGCCTTGCGCCAGGCCTTGAAAGGTGCCGGCGCACTGCTGTTGAGCAACCCCCACAACCCCCTGGGCAAGGTGTTTGCCCGCGAGGAACTGCTGGCCGTCGCCAATGCCTGCCTGGAACAAGGCACGCTGATTGTCTCCGATGAGATCCATGCCGAGCTGTGCTTCGACGGGCGCCGGCATATCCCTACCGCCTCGTTGAGCGCTGAGATCGCACGGCGCACCATCACCCTGATGTCCGCGAGCAAGGCCTACAACGTCGCCGGCCTGAAGACCTGCTTTGCGATTGTCCAGGACCCACTCATCCGCGAGCGCTTCAACAAGGCACGCTGCGGCATGGTCGATAGCGTCAGCCCGTTGGGCCTGGAAGCCACCTGGGCGGCGTATAGCCAATGTGGTGAGTGGTTGGAGGCGTTGGTCACGTACCTGCAAGGCAACCGCAACTACCTGGTGGATGCCGTGCAAAAACGCCTGCCGGGGGTGGTCATGCATGCGCCTCAAGGTACCTACCTGGCCTGGCTGGATTGCAGCGCCCTGGGCCTGGAAGACCCACAGCGGTTTTTCCTTGAGCAGGCCAAGGTAGGCTTGAGTGCGGGCGTGGAATTTGGCGATGACAGCCAACAGTTCGTGCGCTTGAACTTTGGCTGCCCGCGGGCATTGCTCGAAGAAGGTATTTCACGCCTGGAACGCAGCCTGCAAAACCTGTAGGCGCGGCCCTGGCGGCTGATCAGAGCTTGGCGATGGACACCTCGGTGGATTTGACGAAGGCAATCACTTCACTGCCCACCTTCAACTCCAGGTCACGCACCGAACGTGTGGTGATCACCGAGGTGACAATCCCGGACGCGGTTTGCACGTCGATCTCGGACACCACTTCGCCGAGCAGGATTTCCTTGATCACGCCTTTGAACTGGTTGCGCACGTTGATCGCTTTGATGGTCATGTCGGTTTTCCTTTCACTGTTGGGTCAATCCGCACGAATGCGCAGGCCTTCAAAATGCGCCATTCGCACCAACAACAAAAGGAATAAATAACTATTTATTTATTCCATATAGACATATGAAAAACCCTGTAGGAGCCGGCTTGCCGGCTCCTACATGGGTTTGGTCAAAAACCTACTGTTGCCGACACCAGCCAGGTACGCGGCGTAGACAGGGTCAGGCCGGGCGCGCTGTCGCTGGAGGTCGCGGCCGATGCCCAGTAGGTCGTATTCAGCACGTTCTCCACAGTCGCACGCAGGGTCACTGGGTTTTCCTTGACCTTGAAGGTGTAGCGCGCCCCCAGGTCATAGCGTTCCCAATTGTCGATCTTCTGCTGGTTGGCCGCGTCCAGGTACTGCGCGCCGGTATGAATCGCGCGGGCGGTCAGGGTCAGGCCTTGCAGGCGTGGGATATCCCATTCGGCACCCAGGTTGACGTTGGCCACTGGTGCACCGGTGCCGCGCTTGCCGTCGGTCAGGCCCTGGGCGGTCTTGGTCTGTTCGCTGTCGAGCAGCATCACCCCGCCGAGCAGGCGCACGCCGGCCAGAGGTTCGCCAAACACGTTCAGTTCCACGCCCTGGTTGCGCAATTCGCCATTGGGTTTGAAGAAGCCCTGGTTGTCGATGCCATAGGCCGGCTGCTTGATCTGGAACACGCTGGCCGTCATGCCAAAGCTGCCCATGTCGTACTTGGCGCCGACCTCCACCTGCTTGCTCTTGGTCGGTGGGAAGATCGCGTTTTCATTGTTTACCCCGCTCGAAGGTGCGGTCTCGCCCTGGCTCAGGCCTTCCATGTAGTTGGTGTACAGGGACAGTTGATCGGTGACTTTCACCACCAGGCCCAGGGCCGGCGAGGTCGCTTGTTCGTCGTACTCCGGCTGGTCCTTGATGCCATTGCTCCAGGACGTGACCTGGACCTTTTGCAGGCGTGCACCCAGGGTCAGCAGTACCCGTTCATCGAAGAAGGCCAGGGTGTCGGCCAAAGCCAGGCTGGTGAAGCGGTTTTCGGTGTGGGTGCTGGTGTCCCAGCGCACAGCCTGGCCTGGACGGGGCAACACCACCGGGTTGTAGAGGTTGCTCCTGCCGGGGGTATAGCGCTCGCCGGCATTGTCGAAATCCATGTTGAACTGGTTGAGGCTGACATTGAGCGTGTGCCCTACAGGGCCGGTATTGAACCAACTGCGCGCGCCCACAGTGGCGGTCTTGACGTCTTCGTCGCGGCGGAAGCTGCGCGGCACTACCGTGAAGTCGCCATTGCTCTGGGTCGCCTGCACACCGTGGCGCAGGAAGTCGTAGTTGCCTTTGCGCGCACCGGCGGCGGCGTAGACCATCAGCGAATCGCTGACATCAAACTCGCCACGCACCGCGCCAAAGGTGTCCTTGGTATGGGAGTACGTCCAGGATTGGGCAAAGTTGTCGCGGATGTCGCGGGCCTTGGGCATCACGCTGCCCCTGGCAACTTCCACGCGTTCCTGGGGCGCATCGGCGGTGCGTTCCTGACGCCCGAGGTCGAGGGACAGGCGCACTCGCTCCTTGCGATAGTCGAGGCCAATCACGGTCATTTCGCGGTCGACCTCCTGGTGATCCCATTCGGTATCGCCGGATTGCTTCACGCCATTGAAACGCACGCCAAACTGCTGCTCGTCGCCAAACCGCCGACCGATATCCACCGCACCACCGAACTGCCCGGCCGAGGCATAGCTGCCAGTGAACTCGGTAAGCGGTGCATCGGCGGCACGCTTGGGCTCGATATTGATCCCGCCACCGATACTGCCCCGCGGCGCGATACCACCGAGCAAGGCGCCGGGGCCCTTGAGGATATCGACGCGCTCGACCATTTCCATGTCGATGGCGTAAGTCGGCAGCACGCCATAGAGGCCGCCGTAGGACACATCGCTGTTGAACAGGCTGAAACCACGCACCGAAAACTGCTCGAAACGCCCACCGGCGGGGTTGGTGATGCGCACCGAAGGGTCGCTGGCAACCATTTCGCCGAGGGTCCGCGCCTGCAGGTTCTTCACCGCCTTGGCGGTGTAAGACGTGAGGTTGAACGGGGTATCCATAAAATCGTTATCGCCCAACAGGCCCTGGGCGCCTTTGCGTGTCACTTGGTCACCGGCGTAGGTTTGGGCAACGGGTGTGTTCGCGGTCCCCAGAATCGAGGTGGCTGGCAACTGATAAGCACCGCCCTGTGGTGCGGGGATCAAGGTGTAGGCACGCTCACCCACCGTTTGCAATTGCAGGCCCGAGCCTTGCAGCAGGCGTGCGAAGCCTTCTTCGACGGCAAACTCACCGGAAATCCCGGCGCTTTGGCGACCGCCGACCAGAGCCGGGTCTACCGACAGATTGACCCCGGCCAGCCCGGCAAAGCGGGTCAAGGCGCTGCCCAGGCTGCCGGCGGGCACCTGGTAACTGCGCCGGGCCGCGTCCTCGGCCCAGCTCACAGGGATAAACATTGGGCTGGCACTCAGGCTCAGGACCAGACTCAGGCGCAGTAGCGATGGCGGGACGACAGGCATTAAAAGGCTCTCTGTTTTCGTTCACTTGCCTTGGATGACAGGCGAGCCGAAAAAAAGGGACACGATCGTTCAAACTGGCCGAAAAAATGTTGGAGCCGCTTTGTGTGGGAGCGGGCTTGCTCGCGAAGGCGGTGTATCAGACATAGATGAGTTGGCTGACCCTGCGCCTTCGCGAGCAAGCCCGCTCCCACATTGGATCTGCCTCAACAATTAAATCGTGGTCAAGCCAGGGTTTTACGCGGTGCCAGCGTGACCCAATAGCGCGTGCGCCACTGCACCTGCAGCCCATGGGTGGTGGCCAGCAGGCTGAGGATGCGGTCGGTGTCGTCCAGGCGGAAACTGCCGGTGACGCGCAGGGCTTCCAGGCTGGGGTCCCAGCGCAAAACGCCCGGGCGATAGCGATCAAGCTCGCGCAGGAAGTCGCCCAGCCCCTGGTTCTGCGCCGTCAGCACGCCATCGCGCCAGCCCAGTTGCAGCGCGTCGAACGGAACCGGCACCCCCAGCCCCGAGGCCTGCAGGCGTATCTGTTGCCCGCCGCGCACCAGGGCGCTATGCCCCGCTCCGTCGTGCACTTGCACCTGGCCCTTGAGCACCGACACCACACACGCCTGCGCCAACTGGCGCACACAGACCTCCGCCTGGCTGGCGACAACCTGGCCATAACGGGTGTGGACAGTCAGCGCCGCCGCGCCTGGCACACTCAGCGCCATCTCCCCGTCGACCAGGGTCAGGCGCCGCTGCGCAAGGTTTACATCCACCGCGCTGGCCGTGTTCAGTTGCAGGGCGCTGCCATCAGCCAGCGGCACGCGTTTGCGCTCGCCGGTGGCGGTATGCAGGTCGGCACGCCACACGTCGAGGGGTAACTGGCGACTGAGCAGCCATGCCGCCGGCACCAGCGCTGCCACGCCCAGGGCGCGTTTGAGCACGGCACGCCGCCCCGGTTGCGGGCGGTCGAGGCTGGCCATGGCCAGGGAGGATGGCAATTCGGCAAAACGCTGGCGCAGCAGCTGGGCTTTTTGCCAGGCCTGTTCGTGCTGGGGATGGCTGTCGCGCCATTGCTGCAAGCCCGCGTGATCGCGCTCGCCGGCCGTGCCCGACTCCAGCAGCGCCAGCCACTGCGCCGCTGCCCGCGCCACATCCGGCGCGGTGCGGCTCACAGTTCCACCAGCAGGCAATGCTCATAGGCCTGGGCCATGTAGCGTTTGACCGTACGTTCCGAGACCTTGAGACGCTCGGCAATCTCCCGGTAGCCCAGGCCTTCGAGCTGGCTCCAGAGAAACGCCCGACGCACAACCGGCAGCAAACCATCGAGCAATTCATCCAGTGCCTGCAGGGTTTCCAGCAGCAACCAGCGCTGCTCCGGCGATGGCACGCAGTCGTCGGGCAAGCGTGCCAAGGCATTCAGGTAGGCCTGCTCCAGGCTGCGGCGCTGATGGAAATTGACCAGCAGGCGCTTGCCCACTGTCACCAGATAGGCGCGTGGCTCCTGCAATTGCGCTACCGGCTGGGCACTGGCCAGCACCCGCAGGAACGTATCCTGGCTCAGGTCGGCGGCATCCCAGGCATTGCCCAGGCGCCGACGCAGCCAGCTTTCCAGCCAACTGCGGTGGTCGCGGTACAAGGTGCTCAGGCTGGGTTCGGCGGTGGTCGTTGGCGATACAGCATCATTCATGGCAAGCGAACCCTGAGCAGCGCGAGTGAGTCTCAAATGAGATTCATTCTATTTAATATCCCTGCGCTGCACCATGTTCTTTTTGCCGGGTAGACGGGCGGAGGCTGTTAATCAAGCGCCCTGGCCTTATGCCGCAGCAGATCAATAAACAACCCCAACTCGTGGCTCACCGGTTCACCCTTGCGCAGCAAGATGCCAAATGGCGCAAGCGTCACTTCCAGCTCCACTGGCAACTCGACCACTAGGCCCATCTTCAGGTAATCACGCAGGGCGCTTTCCGAAAGCACCATGATTGCATCGGTCAGTTGGATCAGTTGCTGCATGGAATACACCGAACTGCATTCGATGATGTCCGCCGGCAGGGGCAAGGCCAGGCGCTGCAACGCTTCGTCAAAGCCGATGCGTGCCGGGCTGCTTTCCGGTTGCAGAATCCACGGCCAGTCGCTGACCAGTTCCTCCAACGGCAAGCTCGCGCGCTGCGCCAACGGATGCCCGGCATGTACCACCACCAGCAGGCGCTCGTTGCCCAACGGCTCAAAGCTGTAATGCTCGCTATTTGTGGCAGCGTTACGACGGGCGATGGCCAGGTCGATACGCCCTTGTTCCAGCAGTTGGATCACCTGGTCGCTGGTGTCGCCCATAATGCGAATGCGCAGTTGCGGGTTGAGTGACTTGATCTGGGCAATCGAGTCCATCACCAGGTCCGGCGCGGCGCCCATGATGGTGCCGATGGCCAGGTAGCCATAACCGCCCTGCTGGCGGGCCATCAAGTCTTCGGCGCAGCGGTCCAGGCCGCTGAGTGCCGATTCGGCGAAGCGAATCAACTCCTTGCCCAACGCCGTGGGGCGCATGCCACGGGGCAAGCGTTCGAACAGGTCACAGGCAAACATGTCCTCGATCTCGCGCAGCATGCGGGTGGCCGCCGGTTGCGACATGTTCAGGGCCTGGGAAGCACGGTGCAGGTTCTGGCTCGAACTCAAGGCCACCAGCATATGCAAATGCTTGTAGCGCAGGCGGTTGAACAGGCTGCGGGAGATCAGCGGACTACTCATTCTTTTCCTTACTATCGATACCCTGAGGTTATCGCTTATGAGCGAGATTCGATTTGTAGCGCATTGCTCGGCCGCCGTACAGTCCGGCCCATAAGAACAAAGCCCTACAAAAGGACTTCAAGATGACCACGCTACCCGTGTCCCTGCTCGCCAAAATTTCCTGGCGGCTGCTGCCCTTCCTGCTACTGATGTACATCATGGCCTTCCTCGACCGCGCCAACGTCGGGTTCGCCAAACAAGCCTTCCAGGCCGACACCGGCCTGAGCGACGCCGCCTTCGCCTTTGGCGCCGGGGTGTTTTTTATGGGCTACGCCTTGCTCGAAGTGCCGAGCAACCTGATCCTGCATCGCGTCGGTGCCCGCCTGTGGATGTGCCGGATCATGGTCAGTTGGGGCCTGGTCTCGGCGGCCATGATGTTTGCCCACAACGAAACCAGCTTCTACATCCTGCGCTTCTTGCTGGGTGTGGCCGAAGCCGGGTTTTTCCCTGGCGTAATCCTCTACCTCACCTACTGGTTTCCCCAGGCCGCACGCGGCAAGGCCATGGGTTTTTTCTACTTTGGCGCGCCACTGGCCTTCATCTTCGGCAGCCCGCTGTCTGGCCTGCTTCTGGAAATGGACGGCTTCGGCGGCCTGCATGGCTGGCAATGGCTGTTCGTCGTGGAGGGCCTGATGGCTTCGGCAGTGGGGATCTGGGCCTATTGGTACCTGGACAATCGCCCCGCCGACGCCAAATGGCTGACCGTTGAGGAGCGCCGCCAGATCCAGGACCTGCTGGACGCCGAAGACCAGCACAAAGGTTCCCATGGCCGCAGCCTGCTCAGCGTGCTGTGCCAGCCGTCAGTGCTTTACCTGTGCCTGGTCTACCTGCTGATCCAAGCCAGTGTGTACGGCGTGGTGTTTTACCTGCCGACCCAGGTCAGTGGTTTGCTTGGTACCAAGGTCGGCCTGATGGTCGGGCTGGTCTCGGCGATTCCCTGGGTGTGCGCGCTGTTCGCCGCGTGGTGGATCCCCGGTTATTCCGACCGCAGCGGCGAGCGCCGGCGCACCGCATCGCTCACCTTACTAATGGCTGCCGCCGGCATCGCCTGCTCAGTGACATTCGCCAACCCATTGCTGGGCATGCTCGCCCTGTGCTTCGCCGCCTCGGGATTTATTGCCGTGCAGCCGGTGTTCTGGACCTTCCCGTCCAGCTACCTGGCAGGTAGCGCCGCAGCTGCAGGAATTGCCTTGATCAACTCCTTTGGCGCACTGGGCGGGTTTATCGCCCCGGTCCTGAAGAACTGGGCGGAAACCGCCTTCCACTCCCCGGCAGCCGGCCTGTACCTGCTGTCCGCCACCACGGTACTGGCTGCGTTGCTGGTGCTGGGCATCCATTCCCCCGGCCAAAAAGCGTCGAACACGCCGGCCACTGTTTAATTTTCAGGAGTCACACCATGGGCAACATCACCATCAAACACGTCCGCGCTTTTGTGTTGCGCGGCGGTGGCGCGGACTATCACGACCAGGCTGACGGTCACTGGATCGACGACCACATTTCCACGCCCATGAGCAAGTACCCCGAGTACCGCCAGAGCCGCCGCAGTTTCGGGATCAATGTGCTCGGCACGTTGGTAGTGGAGATAGAAGCCAGCGACGGCACCGTTGGGTTTGCCGTGACCACCGGTGGCGAACCTGCGGCCTATATCGTTGAGAAACACCTGGCACGTTTCCTTGAAGGCGCACGCGTCACTGATATCGAGAAAATCTGGGACCAGATGTACCAGTCCACTCTGTATTACGGGCGTAAGGGTCTGGTAATCAACACCATCTCCGGCGTGGACCTGGCGCTGTGGGACCTGCTCGGCAAGATCCGCCAGGAACCGGTACACCAATTGCTCGGCGGTGCGGTGCGCGATGAACTGCAGTTCTACGCCACCGGCGCGCGCCCGGACCTGGCGCAGAAGATGGGTTTTATCGGTGGCAAGATGCCCCTGCACCACGGCCCGGCCGAAGGTGAAGAAGGCTTGCGCAAAAACCTCGAAGAGCTGGCGACCATGCGTGAGCGGGTCGGCCCGGACTTCTGGCTGATGCTCGATTGCTGGATGAGCCTGGACCTCAACTACGCCACCAAACTGGCGATTGGCGCCCACGAATACGGCCTTAAATGGATTGAAGAGGCGCTGTCCCCCGACGATTACTGGGGCTACGCAGCGCTGCGTAACAACGTACCCAAGGGCATGCTGGTCACCACCGGCGAACATGAAGCCACCCGCTGGGGCTTTCGCATGCTCCTGGAGATGGGCTGCTGCGACATTATCCAGCCGGATGTCGGCTGGTGCGGCGGCTTGACAGAACTGGTGAAAATTTCCGCCCTGGCCGACGCGCACAACGCCATGGTGGTGCCGCACGGTTCCTCGGTCTATAGCTACCACTTCGTCGCCACCCGGCAGAACAGCCCGTTCGCCGAATTCCTGATGATGGCGCCCAAGGCCGACGAAGTGGTGCCGATGTTCCACCCGCAACTGCTGGGCGAACCGGTGCCGATCAATGGCCGCATGCGCTTGTCGGTACTCGACAAGCCGGGCTTCGGCGTAGACCTGAACCCCGCTTGCCAACTGCACCGTCCGTATAACCGCTAAGGAATTTCACCATGAAAATGCCTCACAACGCGTTCAAGGCCGGCCTGCGGCAGGACGTCAGCCAATACGGGATCTGGGCGGGTTTTGCCAACGGCTACGCCGCAGAAATTGTCGCCAGCGTAGGTTACGACTGGATGCTGATTGACGGCGAACACGCGCCGAACACCGTTCCCAGCGTGCTCAATCAATTGCAGGCAGTGGCGCCGTACAGCACCGCGCCCGTGGTGCGTGCGGTCAGCGGCGATGCCAACCTGATCAAGCAACTGCTGGATCTCGGCGCGCAGACCCTGATGATCCCCATGGTCGAAACCGCCGAGCAAGCCCAGGCCCTGGTGCGCGCCATGCGTTATCCGCCCCACGGTATCCGTGGCGTGGGCGGCGGCCTGACCCGGGCGACGCGCTGGGATGGCGTCGACCATTACCTCACGACCGCCCATCAAGAGCTATGTCTGATCGTTCAGGTCGAGTCGCGCCTGGGCGTGGAAAACGTCGAGGCCATCGCCGCCGTCGAAGGCGTGGACGCGGTATTTATCGGCCCCGCTGACCTGTCCATCGGCCTCGGCCATGCCGGTAACCCCGGCCACCCCGAAGTCCAGGAGCGCATCCAGCACGCGGTCAGCGCTACGCTCGCGGCGGGCAAGGCCTGCGGCATTCTTGCACCCAATGAAGAAGACGCCCGACGTTACCAGGCCTGGGGCTGCCGCTTTATCGCGGTAGCCATTGATATCAGCCTGCTGCGCCAGAGCGCCCAAAGTACCCTCGCCCGCTACCGCCCTGCCGCCGACGCTAAAGCGCCTTCGCGCACTTACTAAGGAGCCTGCCATGCCATCCGTTCCGGTTTACCAGAACTTCATCAACGGCTGTTTTACCGCCAGCAGCGCGCACATCGACGTGCTGAACCCGGCCACCGGCGCACTGCTGTCCAAGGTGCCGGCCGCCACTGCCGAAGATGTCGACCAGGCCCTGGCCGCCGCCCGCGCAGCGCAAAAAGACTGGTCCCGCAAACCGGCCATCGAGCGCGCCGGGCACTTGCGACGAATCGCCGCCAAGCTGCGGGAAAACGTCGCGCACCTGGCCCGCACCGTCACACTAGAACAGGGCAAGATCAGCAGCCTGGCCGAAATCGAAGTCAACTTCACCGCCGACTACCTCGACTACATGGCCGAATGGGCGCGCCGCATCGAAGGCGAGATCATCACCAGCGACCGGCCCAACGAAAACATCTTCCTGTTCCGCAAACCCCTGGGCGTGGTGGCCGGGATCCTGCCGTGGAATTTCCCGTTCTTCCTCATCGCCCGCAAGATGGCCCCGGCTCTGCTGACCGGCAATACCATCGTGATCAAGCCCAGCGAAGAAACACCGAACAACTGCTTTGAGTTCGCCCGCCTGGTGGCCGAGACCGACTTGCCGGCCGGGGTATTCAACGTAGTCTGCGGCGACGGCCAGGTCGGCGGCGCCCTCACCGCCCACAAGGGCGTGGACATGATCAGCTTCACCGGCAGCGTCGCGACTGGCTCGCGGATCATGACCGCGGCGGCACCGAACATCACCAAGCTCAACCTGGAGCTGGGCGGCAAGGCGCCGGCCATCGTCCTGGCCGATGCCGACCTGGAGCTGGCCGTCAAAGCCATTCGTGACTCGCGGATCATCAACAGCGGCCAAGTGTGCAACTGCGCAGAACGTGTGTATGTACAACGCAGCGTCGCCGACCAGTTTATCGAGCGCATCAGCGCGGCGATGGCCGCCACCCGCTACGGCGACCCACTGGCCCAGGCCGATGTGGAAATGGGCCCGCTGATCAACCGCCAGGGTCTGGAGAGTGTCAACCGCAAGGTGCGCACGGCCCTGGCCCAAGGTGCCAGCCTGGTCACCGGCGGGCAGATTGCCGACCTCGGCGCCGGCTTTCACTTTCAGCCGACGGTATTGGCCGGTGGCCGCGCCGACATGGATATCATGCGCGAAGAAATCTTCGGCCCGGTGCTTCCGATCCAGATTATCGACGACCTCGACGAAGCCATCGCCCTGGCCAATGACTGCGACTATGGTCTGACCTCTTCGATCTACACCCGTGACCTGGGCAAGGCGATGCACGCAGTGCGCGAACTCGACTTTGGCGAAACCTACGTCAACCGCGAGAACTTCGAGGCGATGCAGGGCTTCCATGCCGGCGTGCGCAAATCCGGGATCGGCGGCGCCGATGGCAAACACGGCCTGTACGAGTACACCCATACCCACGTGGTGTACCTGCAGAGCTGAGGTGGTGCAACGGTCACGGCATGTGAGTGCCGGCCCTCACAACGACCCTTCCAACAAGGATTGCGCAATGAGCATTGCCAACCTCTACAGCGGCCCGATCATCGACAGCCATTTGCACCTGTTCGACCCACGCCGCCCTCAGGGTATCCCGTGGCCCGAGCCGGGCAACCGCCTGTACGCCGCACATTTGCCTGAAGACTACTGGGCGCTGGCGGCCCGACATAACGTGATCGGTGCCATTGCGGTGGAAGCCAGCCCGTGGCGCGACGATAACCGCTGGTTGCTGGAAACCCTGCGCAGCGATGCGCGAATGCTTGGCTTTGTCGGCAATCTCGACCCGCTGCACGCGCAGTTTGCCGGCGAACTTGCGGCACTGGCCTACGAGCCACTGTTCCTTGGCCTGCGCTACGGCAACCTGTGGGACCGTGATTTGCTGGTCGACCAAACACGTCCCGGGTTTATCGACGGCCTGCGCCAGCTTGCCGATTGCGGCCGTTGCCTGGACAGCGCCAACCCAGACCCGCGGCTGATCAAGGGCCTGTTGCACCTGAGCGATGCCCTCCCCGAGCTGCGCATCATTATCGATCACCTGCCCAACGCCCAGATCCCTGTGGGCCAGGAAACGGCCTACCATGCAGACCTGTTGCGCTTGGCCGAACGGCCCAATGTATTTGCCAAGCTGGCAGAAATCCCCCAGCACGGGCCCAACGGCTTGATTGTCGATAGCGCGTTTTACAACGACCGCCTGGCCGTACTGTGGGACGCGTTTGGCGAAGACCGCTGCTTCTTTGGCAGCGATTGGCCCAATAGCGATCACCTAGCCGATTTCGCCGCCACCCTGGGCCTGGTCAAACGCTGCATGGCTGATCAGCGACAGGCCGTCCAGGAAAAATTCTTCCTGCACAACGCCGTGCGCATCTACAGCCCGACCCTGCCCCCTGGAGGCCTCTGATGCCGACCCGTGCCTTTCGCATGAACCTCAACCCCGGCATGGCCGACGAATACCGTCGGCGCCATGACCAGATCTGGCCGGAGCTGGCCCAGGCCCTGCGCGATGCCGGCGTGGTGGATTACCGGATCTTCCTCGACGAGCCCAGCAACGCACTGTTTGCAGTGTTGACCCACGAAGAGGTGCATGGCCTCGACGCCCTGCCCGGCACTGCGCTGATGCAGCGCTGGTGGCACTACATGCACGACATCATGCCCAGCCACCCGGATAACTCGCCGGTCAGCATGGACCTGCTACCGATGTTCAGCCTCACGCCCGACTGATCCATTCATCTGCTTACCACCACAATAAAAAGGATTCGAACACGTGGAAATCATTCTCCTCGGTGTGATTCTGCATTTAATCGGCGGCTTTGCCTCCGGCAGTTTCTACATCCCCTACAAAAAAGTCGGTGGCTGGGCCTGGGAAAGCTACTGGATCACCGGTGGCCTGGTGTCGTGGCTGATCGTGCCGCTGATTGCCGCGCAATTGACCGTACCCGGCTGGGTCGAGATCCTGCGTAACGCCGACACCAGCACCCTGCTCTGGACTTATATGTTCGGCGTGCTGTGGGGCATCGGCGGGCTGACGTTCGGCCTGACCATGCGTTATCTGGGGCTGTCACTGGGCATGTCGCTGATCATGGGCCTGACCTCGGCCCTCGGTGCGTTGATGCCAGCGTTGTACCGCGACCTGTTCACCCACGAGACAGAGGGCACCCTGACCTCGATGCTGGCATCACAAGGCGGCCATTGGGTGCTATGGGGCGTGGCCGTGTCGCTGATCGGCATCGCGGTGTGCGGCAAGGCCGGGTTGATCAAGGAACGGGAAGTGTCCCAGGCAGTGAAGTTAGCCAGTGTCAGCGAGTTCGCCCTGGGCAAGGGCATGCTGGTGGCGGTGATTTCCGGGGTGCTGAGCGCGTGTTTCAGCTATGGCATTTCCGCCGGGCGCCCACTGGCCGCTGCAGCGGTGGAACATGGTGCCAACAGCCTGTTCCAGAACAACGTGACGTTCATGGTAATCATGTGGGGCGGCCTGACGACCAACGGCATCTGGTGCCTGTGGCTGAACTGGCGCAACCGCACGTTCCACAACTACACCGACCGCAGCACCCCGCTGTTGCGCAACTACCTGCTGGTGGCGTGCGCCGGGACCCTGTGGTTCCTGCAATTTTTCTTCTATGGCATGGGCGAAAGCCGCTTGCAGAACGACGCCAGTTCATGGGTGCTGCACATGTCCTTCATCATCATTGTGTCCAATTGCTGGGGCCTGTATTTGCGCGAATGGCACGGCACCAGCGCGACCAACAAAAGCGTGCTGGTGGCCGGGATCGCGGTGATCCTCGGCGCGATTGCCATGGTTGGCTACGGTAATTACCTCGGCTGAGGCCGCAATGTCTTTTTGTAGGAGCGAGCTTGCTCGCGAAGAACCTGATGACGCCGCGTTTAGCCGCTAAGCCCGCGTTATCGTTGACGTTTTTCGCGAGCAAGCTCGCTCCTACAACAGCGTTAATTTTTTTCAGGAGATTTCCCATGATGTTGCTAGCAGACAAAACCGTGATCATCACCGGCGCCTCCCGTGGCATCGGCCGCGCCGCCGCCCGCGAGTGCGCACGCCAGGGCGCCCGCGTAGTGATCGGCCATAGCGGCAGCGAACAAGGCACACACGCCGCGCTGTCGCTGATCGAAGAGATCCGCGCCTTCGGCGGCCAGGCCATTGAAGTGGGTGGCGATGCCGCCGACCCGGACACCGGCGACACGCTGGTGGCCGCTGCGGTCAAGGCCTTTGGCAGTGTCGATGTGTTCGTCAATAACGCCGGTATCTGCCCGTTCCACTCCTTCCTCGACATGCCGCGCGAGGTGTACCTCAAGACCGTCAACACCAACCTCAACGGCGCCTATTTTGCAGTGCAGGCAGCGGCCAACCAGATGAAGAACCAGGGGCGTGGCGGTGCGATCATTGCCGTCAGTTCCATCAGCGCCCTGGTGGGCGGCGGCATGCAGACCCACTACACGCCGACCAAGGCCGGCCTGCATTCGCTGATGCAGTCCTGCGCCATCGCCCTGGGGCCGTATGGCATCCGCTGCAACTCGGTCTTGCCGGGCACTATCGCCACCGACATCAACAAAGAAGACCTGGCTGACGAGGAAAAACTCGCCTACATGACCTCGCGCACGCCGTTGGGCCGCCTGGGTGAGCCGGACGACGTCGCCGGGCCGATCGTGTTCCTCGCCTCCGATATGGCGCGCTACGTGACCGGTGCATCGTTGCTGGTCGATGGCGGGTTGTTCGTCAACTTGCAGTAACCCTTCCCCCGACACCACACATCCACTGTAGGAGCAGGCTTGCCAGCGATAGCGGTCGCACTTCACACCGCCATCGCGAGCAAGCCCGCTGCCACATTGGGGGTCTGTGTGTGCCTGGAATTTGTGTTTTACCCCTGATAACAACAATAAAACCAAGGAGCATTCATGCGCATCAACCTCCCCCTGGCCCTACTTTGCAGCACGGTGTCCACCTGCGCCCTGAGCGCCGGTTTGCTCGACCCTGCCTCCCCGGCCATGCTCGGCGACTGGAACGGCCTGCGCCCGCAACTGGCCGAGCAGGGCTACGACTTTACCCTCAAGTATGTCGGCGAAGCGGGCTCCAACCTCGGTGGCGGCTACGACTCCCACATGACCGCCCGCTGGAGCGACCAGTTGATCCTCGGCGTGACCATGGACCTGCAAAAACTCTGGGGTTGGCAGGACGCGACCTTTCGCATCGGCATCGGCGAGCGCCATGGCAAGGACATCACCAATGACCGTGTGCATCACCCCGACGCCACCGGCCTGACCTCGACCATGGAAGTGTTTGGCGGCGGCAATGCCTGGCGCCTGTCGCAATTTTGGTACGAGCAGAAATTCTTCGAGCGCAAATTTGCCCTGAAACTGGGGCGCTTCGGCCATGGCGAGGACTTTGACCAGTTCCCCTGCGAATTCCAGAACGTCACCCTGTGCGGCTCCCAGGAAGGCAACTGGAATGGCGTGTGGAACAGCTTCCCCATCAGCCAGTGGGCGGTGCGCGCCAAGTACCAGTTCACCGATGAGTTCGCGATGCAGATTGGCGCCTACGACAAGAACCCTGGCAACGCTGAGGCGAGCAACGGCTTCAAGCCGTTTATCAGCGGCTCCCAAGGTACCAGCTTCCCTATCGAAGCCATCTGGAAGGGGCAGGTTGGCGGGCTGAGTTCGGAGTACCACGCCGGTTATTACTACGCCAATGCCGATACCAAGGACATGCTCAAGGACGCCGACGGCAACTACGCGGCCAGCAGCCAGAAGCCTTATCGGATGTATTCAGGCAATGCCGGCTGGTGGTTGTCGGGCCAACAGCAGTTGACCACGGTCGATGGCAACAACAAGCGCGGGCTTAACGTGTTTGCCAACCTGACCATGAATGATCCGCATAAAAGCGTGATCAAGAGCCTGGTACAGGTGGGGCTGATCTATCGAGGGCCCTTCGACTCGCGGCCAGATGACACTTTTGGCATCGGCGCTTCGAAGTTGCAGGTCAGTGACCGCTATACCGACAACACCCAGGCGCTCAACGCGCGCAATGGAGTGACGGGCATGGATGATCCGCTGTATGTGCCTGAGCAAAAGCGTGAGTACAGTTATGAGGTCAACTACGGGGTACAGGCCACCCAATGGCTGATGGTGCGGCCTAACCTGCAATACGTGAAATACCCTGGAGGGTTGACGCAAACCAACGGTGCAGTGGTGGGTGGGGTGCAGTTTATTGCCGACTTCTGAGAGAGGTTGGCCGCAGAGCCGGAGCGCGAAGCTGCAGTCCCGGTAGCAGCTGGCTTGCCTGCGATGACGGCGTACCAGGCAACCTATGCTTGGGCTGACACACCGCCTTAGCGAGCAAGCCCGCTCCTACAGGGGTTGGATTTTGGTCGCACTACAGCGTTCTTAACGCATCACCACAATCCCCGCCACCAACACCACCGGCCAGGCCAACAGCGCGGCTCGCCATCCCAGGGGCGCGTGACGTAGTTCCATAAACCCATCGGCAATCACCCAGGCCTTGGCTACTGCGGCCAGCACCACTGCCCACCACCACCCCGCAGCACCGGACATGATGGTGCCCACGCTCAGCAGCACCAGCGCGACCCAGCACGCCAGCAGCCTCACAACACGTACACCAACGGAAACAACACTACCCACACCAGATCCACCATATGCCAATACAACACCCCGGACTCCATCCCCGACTGGCGCCCCGGCCCGTAAGCCCCGCGCCAACAGCGCAACGCCAACCACGCCAGGATCACCATCCCCAGCAGTACATGCAAAAAGTGAAAGCCGGTCAAAATCCAATACAGGGTAAAAAACGTACTGTGCTCCAGGCCCAGCCCCGCAGCGGCCAGGTGGCCGTACTCGCTGAGTTTGATCCACACATACACCAGCGCCACCAACAACCCCAGTACCAATAACCCAGCCGCCCGCCGCGAGCGGTCGGCGAGTGCCTGTTGCTGGGCCAACGCCGCAAGCAGGCCGGCCGTCAGCAGGCTCAGGGTCATCGCCAGGCCGGTGGAGGTGTCCAGTTGTGCGCGGCCTTCGGCAAAGACCTCGGGTCGTAGCGTCTGGGTCACGGCAAAGGCAAGGATCAGAATCGCAAACACCGAGAGTTCGGCAAGGATAAAAAACCACATCGCCAGATCACCCGGCAGGCGCCGGTCAACTGAAGTGAACATCAACCACATCCATCAGGGCCGCGACGGTTTGCGGGTCGTCGCTCAGCGCTTCTGCCAGGCAGGCCATGCACGCCTCGCGGGGCGGCATGCCGGCGGCGATCAGGCGGGCGGTGAAGATCAGTAGGCGCGTAGAGGCCACCTCCTCCAGGTCATGCTGGTCAAGCCGGCGCAAGGCTTGCCCCAGGCGCACCACCTGGGCCGCCAGGGCGCTGTCGACCTGGGCTTCGCGGGCGACGATGCGTTCTTCTTCGAGTGTCGATGGATAGCCAAAGCGCATTGCCACAAAACGCTGGCGCGTGCTGGGTTTCATGCCCTTGAGCAGGTTCTGGTAACCGGGGTTATAGGACACCACCAACATGAACGACGGCGGCGCCTTGAGGACTTCGCCCGTGCGCTCCAGGAACAGCTCGCGACGGTCATCGGCCACCGGGTGCAGGACCACGGCGGTGTCCTGGCGCGCCTCGACCACTTCGTCGAGGTAGCAGATGCCCCCTTCGCGCACCGCGCGGGTCAGCGGGCCGTCCTGCCACCAGGTGCCCTGGGCGCCGATCAGGTGGCGGCCAATCAGGTCGGCCGCACTGAGGTCGTCGTGACAGGCCACGGTATACAGCGGCAGTTGCAGACGGTGGGCCATGTGCTGCACGAAGCGGGTCTTGCCGCAGCCGGTGGGCCCCTTGATCAGCACCGGCATGCGGTGACGCCAGGCGTGTTCGAACAACTCATGTTCGTTGTTGACGGCTTGATAGAAGGGTTCGGTCATGGCGCACCTTGCATGGACAACGGGTTTGACCGCCACGCTACGGGGGCCTGCGACAACCTGGCAAGCCGTACTCAAGGCAAACTTGATCGCCGTCAAGCGGTCATTCACCCACCGCGACATAGTCTCTGCTGGCACTAAGAACCTGCGTTCTACCCGGATCGCAAAGGTCTTGCCTGAGGAGATATGGAATGCTGACTCGCAACAAAACACCCTTTGTACTGACGCTGGCCGGGCTCAGCTGCGCGCTGGCCCTGGCCCTCTCAACCCAGGCCTTCGCGGCGGCCCCCGCACCGGCTGCAGCCATGGTCAAGAGCCCCGGCGCACCCGACTTGAGCCAAGCCGAGTTCGATGCCTCCAAGCAGATCTACTTCGAGCGCTGCGCCGGTTGCCATGGAGTGTTGCGCAAAGGCGCCACCGGCAAGCCGCTGACCCCGGACATCACCCAGGCCCGTGGCCAGGCGTACCTGGAGGCCTTGATCACCTATGGCTCCCCCGCCGGCATGCCGAACTGGGGCACCTCCAATGCGCTGACCAAGGCGCAGATCACCAGCATGGCCACCTTCATCCAGCACACCGCGCCAACGCCACCGGAATGGGGCATGGCCGAAACCCTCAAGACCTGGAAGGTACTGGTCAAGCCCGAAGACCGTCCGAAGAAGCAACTCAACAAGCTCAACCTGGAAAACCTGTTCTCCGTCACCCTGCGTGACGACGGCAAAATCGCCCTGATCGACGGCGACAGCAAGAAAATCGTCAAGCTCATCGACACCGGCTATGCCGTGCATATCTCGCGGATTTCCGCTTCGGGGCGCTACCTGCTGGTGATCGGCCGTGACGCCAAGATCGACATGATCGACCTGTGGCCCGTCGAGCCGACCAAAGTCGCCGAGATCAAGGTGGGCATCGAGGCCCGCTCGGTGGAGACGTCCAAGTTCAAGGGCTACGAAGACAAGTACGCGATCGCCGGTTCCTACTGGCCGCCGCAGTTCACCATCATGGACGGCGAGACCCTGGAGCCCAAGCAGATCGTCTCTACCCGTGGCATGACCGTGGACAAGCAGGAGTACCACCCGGAACCGCGTGTAGCGGCGATCATCGCCTCCCACGAATGGCCGGAGTTCATCGTCAACGTCAAGGAAACCGGCAAGGTGATGCTGGTCAACTACCAGGACATCAAGAACCTCACCATCACCACCATCGACGCCGCGCCGTTCCTGCATGACGGCGGTTGGGACAGTACCCATCGTTATTTCATGACGGCGGCGAACAACTCCAACAAGGTCGCGGTCATCGACTCCAAGGAGCGCAAGCTCACTGCTCTGGTGGATGTGGGCAAGACCCCGCACCCCGGTCGTGGCGCCAACTTTGTGCACCCGCAATATGGTCCGGTGTGGGCCACCAGCCACCTGGGTGACGGCGGTGTTTCGGTGATTGGTACCGACCCGGTCAAGCACCCGCAGTACGCCTGGAAGCAAGTGACATCGCTCAACGGCCAGGGCGGTGGCTCGCTGTTTATCAAGACCCACCCCAACTCGCGAAACCTCTACGTCGACACCACCCTCAACCCCGACACCAAGCTCAGCCAGTCGGTAGCCGTGTTCAACATCGACAAGCTCGACGCCGGCTACACCGTGCTGCCGATTGCCGAATGGTCCGGCATCAAGCAAGGCGCCCTGCGCGTGGTGCAGCCGGAATACAACAAGGCGGGTGATGAAGTGTGGTTCTCGGTGTGGAACGGCCAGGAAGAGGAGTCGGCGCTGGTCGTGGTCGATGACAAGACCCTCAAGCTCAAGAACGTGATCAGGGACAAGCGCCTGATTACCCCGACCGGCAAGTTCAACGTTTACAACACCCAATTCGATATCTATTGAGCTTCATCAACAAGAGGCAACCCAATGAAAAATATCCTGCTTGCACTCGCGGCCCTGGGCGCGGCGTTAAGCCTGTCCACGGCGCTTGCCGAGGATGGTGCGGCGCTGTTCAAGAGCAAACCCTGCGCCGCCTGCCACACCATCGACAGCAAGATGGTGGGGCCGGCGCTCAAGGAAGTCGCGGCGAAGAACGCCGGGGTCAAGGACGCAGACAAGACCCTGGCCGGCCATATCAAGAACGGTACCCAGGGTAACTGGGGGCCGATTCCGATGCCGCCAAACCAAGTCACCGATGCCGAAGCCCTGACCCTCGCCCAATGGGTGTTGAGCCTCAAATAAGCACAAGGAGCACGCCATGCAAGTCTCGATGATCGGTTCGGCCATGGCGCTGCTTTTTCTTATTCCCGCGCCGGTGCATGGAGCACCGGCGCCTGCACGCCAGGTCCAGCTGGAACACCTGCTGACCCAGGACTGCGGGGCCTGCCACGGCCTGCACCTGACCGGCGGCCTGGGCCCGGCCCTGACGCCCCAAGCCCTGGCCGGACAGACCCGCGACACCCTGATTGCCACCGTGACTTATGGCCGCCCTGCCCTGGCGATGCCCGGCTGGGCCCCGTTGCTCAATGCCGGCGAGATTGCCTGGCTGGTGGACCGCCTCCTGCAAGGAACCCCCGCGCCATGATCCGTCCCCTGCTTGCCTGCTTTGCCGGCCTGTTGCTCACGGCCTGTGCCCAACCCCCGCTGCGCGGCACCGGCGACCTGGGCCTGGTGGTGGAACGTGCCAGCGGCAGCCTGCTGATTATCGACAGCAGCAACCAGGCCCGCCTGGCCCGGGTCGAGGGGCTGGGCGACTTGTCCCATGCTTCGGCGGTGTTTTCCCGGGACCAACGCTACGCCTATCTGTTTGGTCGCGACGGCGGGTTGACCAAGGTGGACCTGCTGACCATGCGCATCGACCAACGCCTGATCCAGGGCGGCAACAGCATCGGCGGCGCGATCAGCCAGGATGGGCGCCTGATTGCGGTCTCCAACTACCAGCCAGGTGGGGTCAAGGTATTCGACGCGCAAACCCTCAAGCAGGTGGCCGATATCCCGGCCACCCCCCTGGCCGACGGCAAGCGTTCGCGGGTGGTGGGCCTGGTGGATGCGCCGGGGCAACGCTTTGTGTTCAGCCTGTTCGATACGGACGAGATCTGGAGTGCCGATTTCAGCCAGGGCAACACCCCGGTCATCAGCCGCTTCAGCGGTATTGGCCGCCAGCCCTATGACGCATTGATCACTGCCGATGGCCGTTACTACATGGCCGGCTTGTTTGGCGAGGATGGCATGGCCCAGCTCGACCTGTGGCACCCCGAGCACGGGGTCAAGCGCGTGCTCGCCGACTACGGCCGCGGCCAGGAAAAACTGCCGGTGTACAAGATGCCGCACCTGGAAGGCTGGGCCGTGGCCGACAACCAGGCCTTCGTGCCCGCCGTAGGTCGCCACCAAGTGCTGGTGATGGACGCCCGCACCTGGCAACAGACCGCCGCCATCGCCGTGGCCGGCCAGCCGATTTTTGTCACAGCGCGCCCGGACGGGCGCCAGTTGTGGGTCAACTTCGCCTACCCGGACAACGACCGGGTGCAGGTACTCGACACTGAGACCCACCAAGTGGTCGCGGACCTGCGCCCCGGCCCCGGGGTGTTGCACATGGAATTCACCGGGCGCGGTGAGCAGCTGTGGTTGTCGGTTCGCGACGGCCAGCAGGTGCAGGTTTGGGATCCTTATCGTTTGACCTTGCTCAAGACCCTGCCGGCCGAAAGCCCCAGCGGCATCTTCTTCAGCAGCCGCGCGCAAAAAATGGGGTACTGAGATGGAACTGGATGAACTGACCGCACGCCTGATCGACCGCTATCAACATGGCATGCCGCTGTGCGCCGAGCCTTACCTGGAGATGGCCAACACCCTGGGCTGCAGCGAGAAAGAGTTGATGGCCTGCCTGCAACGCCTGGAACTGGCGGGCGCGCTGTCGCGGGTCGGGCCGGTATTCGATCACAGCCGCGCCGGCGCCAGTACCCTCGCCGCCCTGGCGGTGCCCGCCGAGCGCCTGGAGCAGGTGGCGGCGCGCATCAGTCGCTACCCCGAGGTCAATCACAACTACGCCCGCGAACATCACTACAACCTGTGGTTTGTGCTGACCGGGCCCAATCGCCGCCATCTGGAACAGATTCTGGAGGAGCTGGAAAAGGACACCGGCCTGGTCCCCCTGGACCTGCCAATGCTCACCTCCTACCGCATCGACCTGGGTTTTGCCCTGGGAGGCCACCCGTGATCGCCCCGCTGAACCACGAGCAATTGCTCGACCTGCGCCAGTGCCTGGAGCGTGGGCTGCCGCGCGTTTCGCGGCCCTATGAAGACCTCGCCGAGCAGATCGGCGCCCACCATTTGCAGGTGTTGAAGCAGATGCAGCAATGGCAGGAACAGGGCCTGTTCCGCCGCGTCGGCCTGGTGCTCAACCATCGCGCCCTGGGCTATGTGGCCAATGCGATGCTGGTGCTGGACGTGCCCGATGCGCTGATCGATGAAGTCGGCCAGCGCCTGGGCCGCGCGCCGGGCATCACCCTGTGCTACCAGCGGCCACGGCGCTTGCCGCACTGGCGCTACAACCTGTTTTGCATGGTCCACGGCCGTGAGCGCGCAGCAGTGCAGGCGCAGATCCAGGCACTGCTGGACCAGCACCTGCTCGCCGATCTGCCCCACCACCTGCTGTTCAGCACGCGCATGTTCAAACAATGCGGCGGGCGCTTTGCACCGCCACCGTCACAGGTATGGGCCCATGGATGAACTCGACCGGCAGTTGATCAACCGCCTGCAGCGGGGCCTGCCTCTGGTACGTCACCCCTGGCAGGCCGTGGCGGCAGAGCTGCACAGCACGCCCGACGAGTTGCTCGACCGCCTGCATCTGTTGCTCGAAGACGGTGTGCTGACGCGCTTCGGGCCGATGTTTGATATCGAGCGCCTGGGTGGCGCGTTCACCCTCGCCGCCCTTGCGGTGCCCGAGTCCCGCTTTGAACAGGTGGCGGCGCAACTCAACGAACTGCCGCAAGTGGCCCACAACTACCGGCGCGAGCACCCCTGGAACATGTGGTTTGTGCTGGCCTGCGCGACCTGCGCCGACCTCGACCGGACCCTGGCCCATATCCACACCATTACCGGGCTTGAGGTGCTCAACCTGCCCAAGGAGCAAACCTACCATGTCGGTCTGTACTTCCCGGTTTGACGAAACCCTGGCCCAACGCTTGATCCAATTGACCGAGTCCGGCCTGCCCCTGGTGGAAGATCCCTGGACCTGGCTCGCCGAACAACTGGGCATCAGCGTCGAATCCACCCTCGACCTGCTCAAGCGCCTGCAGGCAGAAGGCGCCATCCGCCGGATCGCCGCCGTGCCCAATCACTACCGCCTGGGCTACCGCCACAACGGCATGACCGTGTGGGATGTGTGCGATGAACAGATGCCGCGCCTGGGCGAGTTGATCGGCGCCCAACCCTTTGTCAGCCACTGCTATCGCAGGCCCAGGCGTGCGGACTGGCCCTACAACCTGTTCGCCATGGTGCATGGGCGCAGCCGTGAGGAAATCGACAGCTACCGTGAACACCTGCGCTTTCTGCTGGGCACTGCCAGCCGGGCCGACGAGATGTTGGTAAGCAGCCGCATCCTGAAAAAAACCGGCCTGCGCTTGGCCTCTCCTCGCTCCAGTAGAAGCTGGCTTGCCAGCGAAGGTCGTTAACGATAACGCGGGCATCCTGGATGAACGTGTCGCCGGGGCGTTTTTCGCGAGCACGCTCGCTCGTACAACAAGGAACATCTTATGCTTAGGATCAGTCATTACCTGCGCACCCTGGCCGGCCAATGCCCGCCTCCACGCAGCGCCAAACCCGGCAGCCAGCGCGCGCCGGTGGTGATCTGGAACCTGCTGCGCCGTTGCAACCTGACCTGCAAGCACTGCTATGCCACCAGCGCCGACAGTGTGTTCCGCGATGAACTGGACACCGAAGCGGCACTGAAGGTAATCGATGATCTGCACGAGGCCGGGGTCAAGGTATTGATTCTCTCGGGTGGCGAGCCCCTGCTGCGCGAAGACCTGTTCCAGCTCAGCGCCTATGCCCGCAGCAAGGGGTTTTTCGTGGCGCTGTCGAGCAATGGCACGCTGATCGATGAGGGCAATATCCAGCAGATCGCCGCCGCACGCTTTGACTATGTGGGCATCAGCATCGATGGCTTGAAGGCCACCCACGATGCCTTCCGCCAATGCGAGGGTAGTTTCGAGCGCTCGATGCACGCCATCAACCTGTGCCGTCAGGCGTGGATCCGCGTCGGCCTGCGCACGACCCTGACCCAGGAAAACTACGCGCAACTCCCGCAACTGCTGGCCCTGATGCGTGAATACGATGTGCAGAAGTTCTACCTCTCGCACCTCAACTACAGCGGGCGCGGCAAGCGCAGCCGGCAGCTGGACGCCCATCAACAAATGAGCCGCGACGCCATGCTGATGCTGTTCCAGCAGGCCTGGGACGACATCCAGAATGGCGTGGCCAGCGATTTTGTCAGTGGCAACAACGACGCCGACGCCGTGCTGTTGCTGCAATGGGTGCACCAGCACCTGCCGGAACACTACCCGCAACTTGAACACCTGCTGCATGCCTGGGGCGGCAATGCCTCGGGCAGTGGCATCGCCAATATCGACAACACCGGCGAAGTGCACCCGGACACTTACTGGTGGCAACACTCGGTGGGCAATGTGCGCCACACCTCGTTCCGCGAAATCTGGCTGGAGCGTCCCGACCCGCTGCTGCTGCGCCTGCGCCAATACCCGCGCGAGATCGGTGGCCGTTGCACCGACTGCCGCTGGCTGGGCATTTGCAATGGCAACACCCGCACCCGCGCCTGGGCTGGCGGCGACCTTTGGGGCCCGGACCCCGGTTGCTACCTCAGCGACGCTGAAATCGCCCGCACGCCGCCCACCTTGATTCCTTGCTCGGCACGCTGAACCACCGGCCGGCTACCTGGTGAAACAACCGGGGGCCGCCAACCTGATGATGAACCAAGGAAGTCTCATGTACTCATCCCACGCGTTACCCTCCGTGCTGCACAGCCCCTTCCACCCCGGCGAAGTCGCCCTGGTCGGCGCCGGCCCCGGTGATCCGCGCCTGTTGACCCTGCGCGCCTGGAGTCTGCTGATGCAGGCCGATGCCGTGGTGTTCGACCGCCTGATCAGCGCCGACCTGCTGACCCTGATCCCGCTGACCTGTGCCCGCCATTACGTGGGCAAGGCCAGCGGGTATCACAGCCTGCCCCAGTCGCAGATCAACGAACTGCTGGCCGAGCTGGCCCTGCAGGGGCAGCGCGTGGTTCGGCTCAAGGGCGGCGACCCGTTCGTGTTTGGCCGCGGTGCCGAAGAACTGGAGTACCTGCTGGCACAAGGCGTTTCGTGCCAGGTGGTGCCAGGCATCACGGCTGCCTCCGGTTGCAGCGCCTATGCCGGCATCCCCCTGACCCACCGAGACCTGGTCAATTCGTGCCGCTTCGTCACCGGGCATTTGCAGCGCGACGGCGAATTGAAGTTGCCCTGGGCCAGCCTCGCCGACAGCACCCAGACCCTGGTGTTCTACATGGGCCTGTCGAACCTGGCGATGATCGCTGAGCGCCTGATCGATGCCGGCCTGCCCGCCGACACGCCCGCTGCGTTGATCTGCAACGGCGCCCGCGCCGACCAGCAGGTGCATCGCGGCACCCTGCGCCTGCTGCCAGCCCTGGCCTTGATGTGCGAACCCGGGGTGCCGACCTTGACGGTGATCGGGCATGTGGTCGACCTGTTTGCCGATGCGGCCCTGCACTACCCCGCCAGCCTGGCGCCCGCACACCACGCAGTGTCCGGGGTGGCGGTATGAAACGCCTGTGGCTGGTGCCACTGCTCTGGGCCAGCGCCGCCCACGGCGCAACCGATGCCGCCGCCGATTACCAGCAGCATTGCCAAAGCTGCCATGGCCTCAACCGGGTCGGCAGCAGCGGCCCGGCGTTATTGCCCGAGAGCTTGGGGCGGATCAAGCCGGCCGAAATTCGCCAGGTGATCGAACACGGCCGCCCGGCCAGCCAGATGGCAGCATTCGCCCCGCTGCTGACGGCGCAACAGATCGACGGCCTGGTGAGCTTCTTGCAACAGCCGCCCGCCACGCCCGCGACCTGGAGCGAGCAGGACATGCGCAGCAGCCATCGCCAATTGGCCGACCTCAGTCAACTGCCCAGCACCCCGCAGCACCACGCCGACCCGCTGAACCTGTTTGTGGTGGTGGAATCGGGCGATCATCACATCGATATTCTCGACGGGGATCGCTTTGAAGTGCTCGACCGTTTTGCCTCGCACTTTGCTGTACATGGCGGGCCGAAGTTCTCGCCGGACGGGCGCTTTGTGTACTTCGCTTCGCGCGACGGCTGGATCAGCCTGTATGACCTGCACAACCTCAAGCTGATCGCCGAGATCCGCGCCGGCCTCAATACCCGCAACCTCGCGGTGAGCAAGGATGGGCGCTGGGTGCTGGTGGGCAATTACCTGCCCGGCAACCTGGTGGTGCTGGATGCGCGCGACCTGTCACTGGTCAAGACGCTGCCGACGGGCTCACGGGTCAGCGCGGTGTACACCGCCCCGCCGCGCAACAGTTTTATCGTCGCCCTCAAGGATGTGAATGAAGTCTGGGAGTTGTCCTACGCGGCGCCCAAACCGGACTTCGAGCCCCGGCGCATCCAGGCCCAGGATGTGCTCGATGACTTTTCCTTTTCCCCAGACTACCGCCAACTGCTCGCCACCTCACGCAAGGCCGGCGGCGGGCAAGTGATCGACCTCGACTCCGGGCAGGTGGTGACCGACATTGCACTGGCGGGCATGCCGCACTTGGGCTCGGGCACTTACTGGCAACGCAACGGGCAGTGGGTATTTGCCACGCCGAATATCAGCAAGGGGCAGATTTCGGTGCTGGACCTCAAGACCTGGAAGCTGATCAAACAGATCCCCACCTTGGGGCCTGGGTTCTTTATGCGCAGCCACGCCAACTCGCGCTATGTATGGAGTGATGTGTTTTTTGGTCCGGACAACGACGCGATCCACTTGATCGACAAGCAGACCCTGGAAATCGCCCACACCCTACGGCCGATGCCGGGCAAGACCGCGGCGCACGTGGAATTCACCCGGGATGGACGCTACCTGCTGCTGAGCATCTGGGACCGCGAGGGTGCGTTGATCGTGTACAACAGCGAGACCTTGCAGGAGGTCAAGCGCCTGCCCATGAACAAGCCGTCGGGCAAGTACAACGTGGGCAACAAGATCGAGTTTGCCGAAGGGACTTCCCATTAGCCCGTGGCGAGCGGGCTCACCACGACAGGGCTATGCACCGGCCTCATCGCTGACCCTGTCCGCACGCTCGCGCACAAAGCCTTGCACAGCTTCGCCAGGCAGCGCTTTGCTGAAATACCAGCCCTGGATAATCAGCTCCGCCCCGGCGTGCCCCCTGCCCGACTGTAGGAACGCCAACTGCTCGGCCGTCTCCACGCCTTCCACCACCACGCCCAGGTTCAGTGCTTCACAAAAGCGCAACATGCCGGTCAAGACCTGCGCGCCCTTGGGGTCCTGCTGGGCCACCACAAAACTGCGGTCGATCTTGATGAAGTCGACCGGAAACTGGTGCAGATAACTCAGCGCGGAATACCCTGTGCCGAAGTCGTCGATATAAACCTTGGCCCCAATGGCCTGCAGTTTCTCGATTATCTGCCGGGTTATCTGGATATCGCCCACCAGCGCATCCTCGGTGATTTCCACTGACACCTGGCCGTTGGCCTGGGACAGGATCTGCACCAGTTGCTTGCCGTACGCCGGGGTCATCAGGGTAGCGCTGGAGATATTGATGGTGATTGGCAGCGCAAACCCGATTTTCTGCCACTTCTGGTACTGGCGCACCGCCTGGGAAGCCACCCACAGGTCGACGTCCGGCATCAAGCGGGCCTGGGCCAGCCACTGGAGGAACTCCCAGGGCGAATGCACCTTGCCTGCGCCATCACGGGCACGCATCAGGGCTTCGCAGCCGGTGCACAAGCCTGTCCGGGAGGACACTTGGGGCTGGTACTCCAGGTAGAACTCGTAGTCGCTGATCTGCTGGATCCTGCTTAAATCAAGGGCCTGGCGGGCCAGCGTCTTGTGCGACGTCAGCACCGGGTCCATTTCCAGCAGACGGCCTTTTTCTTCGAGCCCGCGAAAGGTCATGTCGAATGACTTGAGGTATACGGTCGCGCCCTCCAGGGTCTGCCGATGGATTGCCCGGATATAGGGCGCGTAGACCAGCGTCCCCACCCCCAGCAACACCAGTTGCAGGACCACCGCGGCCAAATCGCCCTGGGTGCTCAGGTAGGCATTGAGCAGCACCGGCGCGGTGAACGGCACACTGGCCACCGCCGGCGAGACCCAACCGGCCTGCACCACGAGCAATGCCAGCAAGGTGTTGATCACCGGGACGGCTAAAAAGGGAATAAACAGGCGCGGATTGAGGATGATGGGCAAGCCAAACAGCAACACCTCGCTGACGTTGAACAGCGACAACGGCAGGCTGGCCACGGCGAGCAGGCGCATGGACTGGCTCTTGGAAAACAGCAGAATCGCCAGCAACAGACACAGGGAACCACCCGCCCCGCCAATAAAGGCAAAGCACCCCAGCAGGCCGGCATTCAGCACATAGAGGATGGGCTCTCCCGCCGCCAACGCCGCCCCATTGAGCACCACCGCCTGATCCAGTGCGTCAAACAGCGGCTGGATCGCATACACACCATGGATGCCAAAAAACCACAGCAGCGAATTGATCGCGGTAATAAACATCCCGCTGCCATAAGGCGACTGCAACGCATCGAGCATCACCGGGCCCTGGAACTGGGCCACATGGGGAACCTGCAACAGCAACGACAACGTCGCCACCAGCAGCAACGCGGTGATTGCCCCCGGTACGACCATGTTGATGGTGCCCTTGAGGTTGTGTCCCACCAGGTCCTCGTTGACCAGACGGGTCCAGCGGTACCGATGCAGCCAGGCAATCACCGGGACATTGATCAGCGGCGAGGCAATGGCAATGAACAAGACAAACGTCGCCGAGGCGCGTGGGTAGTCGCGCAGGACAAAGGTGGCGATGACGACGTGTGCCAGGCACAGGAAGGCCACTGGCAACTGGGGTAAGCGGTGCTGGATCGCCAACATATAGCCGATGGAAGCCGCGACCAGCAGGGGGATCACGGAGCTGATCTGGGCATGCAGGCCCGCCAGGAATGCCACCACCGGCGGTGGGAAATCGAGGATCCGGGCACATTCGGACAACAGCAGGAACCCTGCCGAGACCAGCAGGCACGGCAGGATCCATAACAGCCCCTCACGGATGGCCCGCAGCGATTCCGTGCTCGCCAGGGCCGCCAGGCGTTGGGTGAAAAAGAGTTTGAACAGCGTTTGCGCCATGATTTTCTCCTTACACCCTTCCTGGCCTTGAGGCTGCCTGATCGGGGGCAGCGCCTCAATCGGAGTCTTCAACGAGGGGTTAACGCTACACGCCCAGGCACCGGGAGTGAAAGGGTTTTGCCCCGCCTGGGCAGGATAAATCGCCCCTCCATACCTGCGGGCGCACTGGCAAGGGTGTAATTTCCTACGCTTTTTGAAACAATAGCCCGCTTAAGGGCAGTACTGCCCGTGGGTGCGCCAGCTATTGTCGGAACCAATGGTCACCCACACAGGTCTTGAGCTGAGCAGGTCTACCGACCTAAAGGCCGGTATCGAATGAATCGATCCGCAGACCACTTCTACACGCGCGGGTGTCGGCACACCGACTGGCCCAGCAATCTCAGGGAGATGTATTGAACATGCAACGCAGGATCTCAAATCGCGCACGACCTCTGGTTTTCACTGTAGTGCTCTGGTTGTGTGGGGTCGCCGTACTGTTTTTGATCAAGGCCGCCGTCGAAGCCGTCCAAGGGCCTATCAGCAAGACCTGGGTCGACTTGACGCTGGTACTCGCCGCGTACCTGTTCTTTTTCTTGCTCGATCCACTGCAACAGTGGACGGCCAATCGCCTGCGCAAACGCGCCCGCCGCAAAAGCCGCTACGAACAAACCTCATCCTGACGTTGTAACCCCTGTACTCCTGGAGCAACCCCGTGTCTGAACCTGGCGAAAACCATCAACTGGCCCTGGATATCTTTTTGAACCAGCATCCCGAGTTGCGCGCCGAACTGGACACCCTCAACCCTCTGGCCGCGCAGGCCAAGCGCCAGACCATGGAGCAATACCGCCGCGAGCTTTTGCACGAAGCCTTCGAGGCCCAGGCAGAATCCCAGAACCTGTTTGCGTGGGAGCTGACACTGCAACTGATCAGCCAGTCGCCGCAGGAGTTCGCCGCCAGGCGCCTGGAGGTGCACAGGGAAGTCGCTCAAATGGCGGGCCTGGAGTGGGGTGAGTACTGTCAGTTGCATGGCCTGGCTGAGCACTCCTCTTAACGAGCACGGGCGGCGAACCAGCGGCCCACCACCGAGTGTTCACACTGCATGGCTGCCTGCAACTCGTCGGTGGTGATGGTTCGATGCTGCGGGTTGCTACTGAGCGCAACCCGCAATGCTGGCCAGCAACGCCGTGGCAGTTGCCGGGGAGGCTCTCGCCGCCCTCCTTGTGCACTACGCCCGCCCAGCGCCAAGTCGTACAACAGGCACGCGGTTGCATAGAGCTCCGTGCTGGCCGACAGCGGCGCGCCGTCCAACAGTTCGGGGGCCGCGTAGGCCGGTGTCCAGGCGCTGAAGCGCCGGGGATTCAAAGCCGCCAGCTCCGTCAACGGCGCAGCCGTGGCTTGGGCCAGGCCAAAGTCAAACAGACGCAGCCCGTCATCCACCAACATGACATTGCTGGGCTTCACATCGCCGTGCAGCACACCTTGTCGATGGACATGACCCAGCGCATCCAGTAGCCCAGTTGCAATAGGCCGCAATTGCTGCCAGGACAGCCCGCGCGGACAGTCGAGCAACAATTGGTCCAGAGTCATGCCACTCATCAACTCCATGGTAAAGAACGCCACCCCAGCGACCGTGTCCACGTCAAACGCAAACACCCGCACCACGTGCTCATGTCGCAGGTAGCGGGTCAGGGAAAACTCGCTGTAGAGCAGCAGGTGCGCGTCCTGTGACTGGGCAAGGTTTTCACCGAGGACCTTGAGCGCCACCCGGGGCCTCGGTTCGCCGAATTGCTCATGGAGCAAGTCACGGGCCCGGTACACGATGCCCATGCCACCCACCCCGAGCACCCGCTCCAGGTGATAGCGACCGGCAAGTAACTTCGGCATAGAAGCTCTGGCGCCGGGCGGAGCGCTGGACTGGGGTTGTTTTGCGATCATGGTTTTATAACCACCGCCGTCAGATTATCCCGCGCTTCACCGCGCAGGACCCCATCAAACAAACGATCCAGCATTGACTCAGGGGTTGCCAGGCTCAACGCCTGACCCAGTTCGGCATGGCTCAGCGCCTGGTACAGGCCGTCACTGCACAGCAGGAACACATCTCCTGGGTTATGGGTCAGCTCCAACACTTCCAGCGCCACCGGCTCATCGGCTCCGATCGCGCGGGTCAAGGCATTCGCGGCCGGATGGGCGCGGGCCTGTGCAGGGCTCAACTGCTGCTCGACCATCAGTTGCTCCTGTAGCGAGTGGTCGCGGGACAACTGGTACAACGTGCGTTCGCGCCACAGATAACAGCGGCTGTCCCCGGCCCAGATGCAGACGGCACGATCCCCCTCCAGCAACAGGACCACCACCGTACTGCCCATGGTGCAATCCACATTCGAGCTGGTTACGGTGATCTCCTGGCGCAAGCGCCGGTCAAGCCATTGCAGGCAAAGGCAGACCCTCTTGATCCGCGCATCGAGCCCGCCGCCGCTGGGCAGCGCAGCCAGGCTATCGACCACCCACTGGCTGGCGACATCCCCCGCGCGGTGGCCACCCATGCCATCGGCCACCGCCCAACAGCCCATCTGCGGGTGTTGAAGAAAGGCATCCTCGTTACGCGGCCTGACCTTGCCACGATCTGTGCGCCCTGCACTGCTACAGGCATCGAGCCGCGGGCTCACAGTTGCTCCGGTATGCGGAAGGTACGCCACGCCGCCATTTCAAACGGGTTCGGCGTGCGCTGGCTGGTCAGCAGGTAATTGGCGCGCAGGCCGCCGATATCGGCCTTGAGCAACCGCGCATCACGTCCATTCGCCGCCTCGCCTTGCAGCACATCGAACAGGCGAAACAGGGACCATGGCCCGGTGTTTTTTTCGATACCCATTGGCCGCTGCGCCATGCCTTCCAGTACCAGGCTGCTGCGACCGTCCTCGACGGTCGTTGGCCACTGGAACAGCATCGGCACGATCGGCCCGTGGCGGTACTCCATCTGTTGGTCACCGAATCGCAGGGTCGCCCGGCTGACCGTGGGATCCAGGCTGTAGGGCGCCAACGTAAAGCGCACCCCGGGTTCACTCGGGTCATCGGCAAAGAATGCCTGGCGGATAGTGCGCGCCTTTGCCAGTTGCTCCAGCAACGCCCGTGACATCGGCAGGCTACGGCCATCCAGGCTGCGCAACCGATAGCGATGGCCATCGCCAATCACAAAAGGCCGCAGATCCTCATCCAGGAACCGCGCCATCAACCCTTGGGGTTTGAAAAACTCGCGGAAATCGTTAAGCGCAACGTCGCTACTGGCATGGGCACTGAACGGGTAGCGCTGTTTGATCGCAGAAGAATAGAACCCATACACCTCGCTCTGATAGCGCCGATTGAGGTGACGATAAGCATCGTCGAGCACCAGCCGCCAACTGTCGTCGGCCATGGCGGCCAGCCAACCGTGGAGGGCCGCGGGCAGGCGCTCCGTGGCATTGCGCAGGTTGCCCAAAGCATCCTGTTGCCCCTGCATGCGCCGCTTGACCATCTCAAAGGCCGCCCGCTCAGGCTGGCTTTCCCGACCAAGGGCGGCCAACTGCAGCTGCAGTTGGTTGAGGGTTTGCAGCATCTGGGACAACGCAGGCCCTGGGTTGTCCTGCTCATCGAGCAAGTGATGCAGGGCTTCAAAGCGCCGCTGCAGTGCGCGCTGTGCGTTGTCGGGCGCACGTTGCGCAACGCTGTCCAAGACGGTCTGGGCCACTGGCGAGCCCGGCTGGAGCGCTTCCAGGCGCTCGACCGGGCTTGCAAAGCGGGTATTTTCCCTGACTTGCTGCAGTAACTGCACTAATGGCGAACGCGCGGACGTCAGGCTCGCCAACTGCCCGGCAACCTGTCGGGTGCTATCGCTTTGCTGCAAGCGCACCTGGGCCAGTGCGGCGCCCCAGGCCTGGGCGTAGTCGCTGAAATAGTGCTGTTCCAGCTCGACCATCAGTTGGCGCAAGCCCGTTGCACTCAGTTGCGTGCCCTCTCCCAGTACCCAGTTGTCGCGCACGATGGTATCGACCATCCGGCTCCCCTGTACCGCAAAGAACTGACGGTAGCCATGCTGGGTGAAGAAGCCTGGGATCGGCTGGTCGATGCCGGCGAATACCTGCTCATGCGGGTCCAGATGCTGGGTGAAACGGTAGGGTTCAAGTTCCGCACCCTGTTCGCGCAGCAGGCGGTAGACCACGCCCGCCAGGGGTTGCACCTTCAAGACCTGACGGGCATGGGCGACCAGTGTTTCGTCGAGCGGTCGCACAAAGGGCTGTTCGAGCAATTGCGCGAAATGTGCGTTCAACCGTGCCTGCAACCCAGGGTCCGCCGGGTAGTACCCCGACCACAACCCGGCGACTCGATCCATCAACCAGGGTTTGTCGCGGTGCTCGGGCAGGTTGAGCATCAGGTACGCCCGCAGGCTGACAAGCAGTTGCTGACGGTCGTGCACACTGTTGCGTACCTGCTCCTCCAACATCTCGCTGACCCGTGCCAGCAGGTGTTGCAGCAGAGCCTGCTGGTACGCCGTGTCCAGTACCGGGCGGCTCATGCTGCCCTGGAACAGCCCCACGAACTGCCACCAACCCGCGCCTCGCGGCGCAGCAAAGACCTGGGTGGCTGCCAATCGACTGTCCAGTAACGCAACCATCGCCAAAACCGGGTCTTCTGCCGCCTGCCCAGGCACGGGCGGCCGCGCCAATTCGCGCAGTTGCTCCAGCCGTTGATGGTTCTGCGAATAACTGTACATCCACAACGAACCCATGCCTCCAAGCACCAGGAACGCGGCCAGCGCCAAGCCTCTCTGGCGGCGACGGATGTGCACCCGCTCCCGCTGGTCCAGGCCTGCCAGGTCGACGTCACCGAACACCACCCGCTTGAACAGGCCCTGGATAAACCGTGGACGGCTGTGTGCAGCGTTGCCGGAGCTGGTCAAGTAGACACCGCGCAATGCGTTGACGCGCTGGTAACGGTGAGCAGAAAACGCCAGTTCGATAAACAGACACAGCCGCTCACCGATCTGCGCCACCTGCCGGGGAAAGTCCAACATCCGGCCCCGGCGCTCGCCATTGCGCTCCAGATGCAGGCGCTGGATCAGTTCCGCGCTCAAGCGCTGCAGCAAGGTTTCAAAGGCCTGGCGTACTTCGGCAATATCGGTCCCAGTCTTGCCGGACAAGATGGGCTCGCCCCATAGGTCATCATGGGCATGCCCTTGCGTGTGCTCGAAGAACTCGGCAAAGCCAGGCATATGATCGGCCTGCGTCAGCACCAGATAGACCGGCAGCTCCACGTGCAAGGTCTGTTGTAAATCGTGAAGGCGACTGTTGAATTGGCGCGCAGCGACGCTCAGTTCCTGCTCGCTGCCATTGAGCAAGCTATCGACTGATAGCGTCAGCAGCACGCCACTGAGCGGACGCGCGCGACGGCGGGCCTTCAGCAGATTTAACAGGGTCGCCCAGCCACCGCTATCAACGTCCGCATCGGCGTGTGTCAGGTAACGCGCCGGGGTTTCGATCAAAACCCCTTGCTCGGCAAAATACCACTCGCAATGACGCACTGCGCCCTCTGCGTGCGGGGCGCCGGAGCCAACGCGATCCAGCGGCTGTTGCAGCCCACCGGCCTGCAACAGCCGGGTCTTGCCACTGGCAATGCACCCCATCACCAGGTACCAGGGCAATTCGTTGCGCCAGCGCTTACCGCGCTTGCCATAGCGTCGCGACGTCTTGAGGGCCTGTAGCGCCTCCGTGAAACGGCCGCGAACGTTGTTGTGCTCGTGCTCCACAAGTCCCTTGCGCTGTTTGGAACTCACCTGGCCCGGGCCGGCATCATCTGCAAAGGGTTGCTCGGCGTCGCGCCGATTGACGAAAACCATCGTCAGGCCCCAGGCCAGGAACAATCCACTGATGGTCAGCAGGCGCGAAGTCGCACCAAGCCAGAAACGCCGGTCATCCACCGCCAGCAGCGGCCCGATCCACCACACCACACACGCCAGCAACAACACCAGCAGCAGGCTCCAGACCCAGGTCAGCCCCAGGGCAGCGGCCAGCTTTTTGAATAGACTTTTCATTGATTGCTCCCTGCGTTACAGCAGTGTCCGGGTGATGTCGGTGGTACTCGGCAGATAGGGCTGCAGCACGCTCTCGCGCTGCTCTCCAAGTACCCAGGCGAACCCCGAATACAGGATGGCCAGGCCCATCGCAACGGCGAGCCAAACCCAGGTTGCAGAAACAATACGTATCGCCTGCCGGGGAGCAGCGCTGGACGATTGCCCGGCGCCGGTGGCCTGGGGCGTGTCACCGCGCACATGGATGATCTGTCGGTACAAGGCGTCACGAATACCGTCCAATTGCAGCAGCCCACGTTCCAAGACCCGGTACTTGCCTTCAAAGCCCAGCGCCAGGCACAGGTACATCAGCTCCAGCATCGCCAGGTGCTTGATCGGGTCCCTGGACAGTCGCTCAAGCAGTTCGAAGAATTTTTCGCCGCCAAAGGTTTCGTTGTGGAAACGGCTCAACAGGCTTGTTTGTGACCAGTCGCTCTGGCTACCCCATGCCGTGGTGACCACTGCCTCGTCTATTACGCTGCACAACACATAACGCGCCGCCATGATCTGGCTGTCGAGGATTGCCTCGTGCCGGGCCTGGTTTTCAAAGTGCGTAATACCCGCAGACAAACGTTCATTGAGTGCGCGCAGGCCTTCACGGGCCGGGCTGCCCTTGAGTCGAACCACCTCCGACAGCAGGTCCCAGGCCAACGTCACCAGAGGGTTGAGACCAAGCCTGAAGTGCTGGGCGCCGTGCAAATGAGCGGCATAGATCATTCGGTCCTCAAGCTGCTCAAAGCGCGGTGGCGCCTCGAAATCCGTCATGGCGCCCTGCGCCGGACCGACACCCTGACGGTCCAGCAGGATCGTTCTGTCGTCCTGCGGGTATGCATTTTCTGTAGTCATGGGTTCAGTTCCTGATAGCCCAGAATTTCAATTCAAGATCGACAAACTCACCACTCACATGGAAGGCGAACCCACCTGAGTGCTCCAACTGCTCCAGGTCACGGGCGCTGAGTTCGAGCATGAAATAGGTTTTCTCGGCATGGAACGGGATCTGCCGTGGTGCCACAGGCATCGGCTTGACCTGAATCCCCGCCAGGTGCAGGTTGACCAACTCGCGTATCCGCTCCACAGGCCCGACTTTCAGGTGCGCCGGCAGCCGCTGGCGCAACACCTCAGAATCGCAGTGCGCGCTGACCGCCAGAATGAAGGTCGCCGAACCCAACAGGTTCAGGCCATTGACCGGGCACACCAGCACGCCGTATTGGCGCGACTGCAGCACCAGTTCAATGGCATGTTGCTCCAGCACCATCGACAGGACCGAACGAATCGCGGCCATCAATTCACGAAAGCTCGGCCCCTGGTCGCTATGTCGGTAACGCCCTTCAAAACAAGCGCGTTTTGTCGTGCTGGAAAATGTCGAAAGCTCCCCCAGCAGCCCAAGCAGGGTTTGATACAGCACATCGGGGCCCACACGGGCCTGGTCCAGGCAGTGTCGCAGGGTCAACTCCATTCGGTTGATCAACTGCAACATCAAGAAGTCCCCCATTTCGGCCCCCGCCGCCTGGCCTGCGTCCTGCAAGCGCTCGGCAATCGCATCAGCGCGAAACGCCAACAGGCTGACCACCTCCTTGAGGCACGACAGCAAAAATGGCGAATCATGCAGGTGCATGAACGTCGGGGAGAATGCGCTATCGAGTTGCACAACGCCTTGGGCGTCGCAATCCAGGACTTGTGCGACTTTGAGTCTGACGTAGGTCTGGACGTCGTGATCATCGCCCAGCACCAAGCGAAAATCCGCGCGTGCGCAGGTGATGGCGCAGCGCGTGTCTTCCCCGGCATTGGCGTCTCCCACCTCCACTTCGTAGCTGCTATAGCGGGCCAATACGTCAGTCTGCGCCGGGTGACGAACCTCGACCGCATGGCCGGCGAGCATGGGCAGGGCCAGGTACAGCGCCTGGCTGGCGCTGTTGGCTGGGACTTCCATCACCAGCGGCGCAGCCATCTCAAACAGGGTCCCGTCAGGCAATACCCCACTGGCCTGATTGACAACCACCTTGCCCATATCGAGGTATTGCGGGTCGATTTCCAATCTCAAGAACCCCCAGGCATAGCCCGGGGACAATTGGCTGCGGCGCGCCAGTTGCTGATGGTAATAGCGGTCGTTGTGCTGCAGGTGTTGAGGGCGCAGCAACATGCCTTCCTGCCAGATCACTTTATCAATCAGCATGTCAGCCACCTGCCTTGGCGGGCGGCACATCCGTCGCGTGCACACCCGTTTCGTCGAGTACCAGATCGACACGGGTCCGTGACTCGACGGCCAACGGCACGACATGGCGCCATCGCACCTGGGGCAAATCACGGTAGGCGGCCAACACCCCGATATAGCGACTGCCCGGCGTTGCACTGAGCTTGAGCGTCACCTGTTCACCGGGGCGCAGTTCCCACTCTTCGCTGCTGACCAGGTCCTTGGGCAAGGTATTTTCGACACGGCCATACAGGCTGAAAAAGTCCGCGTTCTCGAAGGCCACGGGGTTTCTGAGTTCCAGCAGGCGCACCACGATCGGTGACGGCCGGCCATGCAGATCCGGGTTGACCAGATCACTGGCGGCCAACGTCAGATCGAGCTTGGTCAGCGTCGAATAGGGAGACAGATTGCTGCAGCCGGGCAACAGCCCCAGCACAGCGAGTAGCAGAACAGAGGTGGTGCGTGACATGCAGATCATCCAGAACAGGTGCTATGAAGGGTGGAAACCAGGCGTACCTGTTCCGTGTAGGCGTTGGCAAAGTCCTCGCTGAGTAAGCGCTCAGTCCAACCGTCTTCCTCGACCAGGCGTTGGTAATGAACCAGATAAGCCCGCCAATAGGCGCCACTGCTGGGGATCCACGGCGTGTTGCCCTGCGTTTGGAAACAGGCCAGCAGTTGCCCTGGCGCAAACGCTGCCAGAGCGCCGCGCATTGCCGCGCGACAGCCAGCGAGCACCGCGACCTGGTGAACCTGCAAATCACGATAGGCCTGGGTAATCATCTGTTCGGCGGGCAACTGCCCCTGGCGATCGGCCACCAACATAGCCTCCAGTGCTTGGGCGCCACACATCAACGGACGCTCGGCGCTGGTTGGTGCACGACCGAGTGCGGTGTTCAATTCACTTGTCAGCTCTTGATGGGTGTGCAGGTTCTGTTGCAGCCCTTCGATTGCCTGCCTGAGCAAGCCAGCTGCCTTGACTGCCAATGCTTGTCGCCCAGGCTCGTCGAGAGGTTCCAGGCACACGCCCAGCGCCTCGGAAAAATCCCGCCAGAACCGCTCATGCGTATCGACTGCCGGAACATGCCCAGCGGCTGGCGCGCACGTCGCAGCAGGCTCGACCAGGGTCGGCACAATCACATGGTGACGCTCCACAGTGCTGGTATCCGTCCAGTTCGACGCCACACTCGGCGGGGCCGGATCATTCATGGCACGCACGGAATCCAGCTGCAGGAACGCGTCATCCGGAATCAGGTTATCGCCAGGGCTCGTACCACCCGAGCGCTCCAACAACTGCGCGCGAATTTCAAACGGGCCCATGCGAAATACAGTACCTGGGGTGATAGGCCGGGCCTGGCCTTTGCGCAAACGCACGGCGCTGTCCCCCAGGCAAATGCCATTGCTGCTGATGTCAGTCAGAAAATACTGATCGTCGCGAAAGCTGACCAAGGCATGATGGCTGGACAACTGGCGACTGTGGTCGGCAATGACCCAATCGCAATCGGCGCCACGGCCAATCACTCCTCCGGCGCCATCAAAGACTTTATTGCGGGCGCCGCCGGGCATGCCAGGCCCATGGCTACATAGTTCAAATACCAACTGCATAGAAGGTCTCCTGGCTTACTGCCCACGCTGGTGGGACCGTGGATCCCCCAGCGGCCGGTAGTCATCGTCGTCAAACACGTAATTTGCCGTGCAACCACTTAGCGCCAACACCAGCAGACCAAGCAGCAATACCTGCCCTCGAGAAACAACCATCAAGGCTCTCCCATTGAATTGAATTCGATTGAGCGGAACATTCAGCACCCTTCCTTGACGTCACCAAAGGGGATATTCAGCCGCGCCAGGCGGTACAACAGGGTGCGCCGGGCAACCCCCAGCTCGCGGGCGGTACGGGTACGATTGCCGCGATTCTTGTGCAGGCAATCAATCAGCAAGCCCCGTTCGACGCGCTCAAGGCGTTGGCGCAGCGTTGCGTCGGTGGCCCGTGCGGGTGACGCCAGTGGCAGCATGAGATGTTGCGGCAGGATTACCCCCTCGTCGCACATCAACACGGCACGTTCCACCAGGCATTTAAGTTCACGCACGTTGCCGGGGAAGCTGTGGCAGGAAAGCTGGTCCAGCGCCTGGTTTGACCAGGACACCGGCGATCGCCCCTGGGTGGCGCAGGCTTTACCTGCGAAGTGCCGGGCCAACTCTCGTATATCGCCTTCACGTTGGCGCAACGCCGGCAGCTCGATCGGGAACTGGGCGAGACGATAGTAGAGATCCTCACGAAAACTGCCCTGGGCCACCATCGCGTGAAGGTCACGGTGGGTGGCGGCAACGATGCGCACATCCACTTTATGGGCGGTGCTGGCACCCAGCGGGCGGATTTCCCCCTCCTGCAATACCCGCAGCAATTTGGCTTGCAGTGACAGGGGCATATCGCCGATTTCATCGAGCAGCAACGTACCGCCGTCGGCAGCATCGAACAGCCCAGGACGGTCACGGTCAGCACCAGTAAAGGCACCTTTGCGATAGCCAAACAGTTCGCTTTCGAGCAACCCCTCCGGGAATGCCGCGCAGTTTTGTACGACAAACGCCTTGGATCGGCGCGGGCCCATGGCATGGATCGCCCTGGCGACCACCTCCTTGCCCGTACCGGTTTCACCGCGCAGGAGCACGGTGTAGGTGCTGTCCAGCACCTTGCCGATCAAGCGGCAGGTATCATCCATCGCTGCGCTGTTGCCAATCAGGCCAAGGCCTGCGGGACGCACTGCGCTACCGAGCGCCTGATGGGCCGTCGCTGGCCGACCGGGCTCCTGTAGCAGCGCCCGCTGGCGCAACGCAAAAACCCCCAACTGCCCCAGTGGCGTGGCGTACGGCTGCAGGTCCAGGGCGCGCTCCGTGACGCATAGCAGCATGCCCCTCACCGGTAGGTGGTGATGGATAAGTGGGACGCACAACAGCGACTGCCATGGCACCAGGCCTGAAGGAATGAAAGCGGTGTCATACATGCTGTCTTGCAGGCCGCAGAGGCTCAGGGGACGCTTATGCTCCAGGGCGAACCGCAGCAATTGCTGGCCCTGCTGATCCACTTCTGCGCCTGCACCGATTTCCCACGGCCCTGCTTGCGGCCTATGTTCGGCCGCCAGGAACAAGCCGTGACCCGCCTCATCTGACAGGTACACCTGGCTGAGCGAGCACTGGCTCAACTGCGCGGCGGCATGGGCAAGGTTGCCAGGCATACTTGCCCTATCGCTATCGAGGCCCAGGCGCATGAGCCACTGCACCAGTTGTTCGGCAACGTCCGGTGCCTGTAACAATGGGGTATCCCTCATCACGCAAACTCACAGGTGATGTGATCGTCGCCGTCCAGCATGGCGTGGGCGCGCTGCACATGCTCATCCCTGGCCATTGCTTCAAGCAGGCGATCGACTATCAGGGGCAATAGATGGCTATCGATCCATTGATCGACATACCGCGCGCCACTGCCGTTGTGGGTACAGCGCTCTGCCAGGTAATCGACCAATCGCGGGCAATAGCTGAATGCGAGGTGCCGCTGCAGCAGACGTTGGCCCAGGCACTGCAACTTGCTTTGTACCAACTCCCGTAGCACCGCACCGCTCAGTGGGTAGTACGGCACGACACGCATGCGGGCCAGCAGTGCCGGCCTGAAATGCTGATTGAGCAGCGGCGCAAGGGCGTCCTGTAATACTTGTGCGCTGGGACGCTGCGTAGCGCCGCACAGGTCGATGGTGCAGTCGCTGCCAAGGTTGGAGGTCATCAGAATCAGCGTGTTGCGAAAGTCGATCTCGCGCCCCTCGCCATCATTGGCCCGCCCTTTGTCAAAGATCTGGTAGAACAGGTTCATGACACCCAGGTGTGCTTTCTCGACCTCATCGAGCAGCACCACCGAATAGGGCTTTTGCCTGACGGCTTCGGTCAGCACACCGCCCTCGCCATAACCGACATAACCGGGCGGAGCGCCAATCAGGCGCGACAGCGAATGCTTCTCCTGGTACTCGGACATGTTGATGGTGGTCAGGAACCGTTCGCCGCCATACAACAGGTCGGCCAAGGCCAGTGCCGTCTGCGTCTTGCCAACCCCACTGGGGCCTACCAGCAAAAACACGCCCACGGGTGCATCGGCACGGTTGATGCCCGCCGCAACCGCACGCATCGAACGGTCCAGCATCTGTACCGCCTGTTCCTGGCCGAGAATGCGCGTACGCAGATCGGTAGCGAAGTCGAGAACCTTGACGCTGTGTTCGCAAGCCACTTGGCTGAGTGGAATTCCGGTCCAGGCACTGATCACTTGCGCCACCAGCCGCGGGCATACTTCGAAACTCACCAGGCGCTGTCGCGATTGCTCGGCCAGCAAGCTGCCATGGGCTTCGCACAGTTGCTGCTCAAGCACCTCGATGGCCTGGCCTGCCTGTCTGGCTTGATTCAGCTGCATGCGCAGGGCCAGCACCCGCTCGGCCATCTCGCGCTGACGCGTCCAGGCCTGCGTGAGCTGCTCATGTTCGCAACCGGCGGCGTCCAGGCGCGCAGCCAGGACCTGCAGCGCACCTGGATCAATGGGCAACCCGGCATCCCTGTCGCGGCAAAGCGCCCGGTACTCACCAGTACTTTGCGCCAATTGGGTAGCCACGGCCTGCAACGCCGGTGGGGCTGTGACGAGGCTGATGCGCACGCGGGCGCAGGCGGTATCGAGCACATCCACGGCTTTGTCGGGCAACTGGCGCCCGGCCAGGTAGCGTGCCGACAACTGCGCGGCGGCAACCACGGCGTCATCGCGCACGTACACGCCGTGGCTGGCTTCATACACCGAAGTGAGACCGCGCAGGATCGTCACTGCCTCATCGACACTCGGCTCGTGTACATGCACCGGCTGAAAGCGCCGGGCCAGTGCCGGATCCTTTTCGAAGTACTTCTTGTACTCCGACCAGGTGGTAGCAGCGATGGTACGCAGCTCGCCACGAGCCAGCGCTGGCTTGAGCAGGTTCGCCGCATCGCCGCTGCCCGCCGAGCCACCGGCACCGATCAAGGTGTGTGCCTCGTCAATGAACAGGATCACCGGCACCAACGCGGCATTGACCTCCTCGATAACGCCCTTGAGCCGCCGTTCGAACTCGCCCTTGATGCTGGCGCCCGCCTGCAACAGCCCCATATCGAGGATCAGCAGGCGGGTCTCCTTGAGTGCCGGTGGCACCTGTCCCTGGGCAATCTGCCTGGCCAGCCCCTCGACCAGCGCGGTCTTGCCGACACCGGCCTCACCCACAATGATCGGGTTATTCTTGCGCCGGCGTGCCAGGATATCGATCAACTGCGCGATCTCTGCGTCCCGGCACAACACCGGGTCGACCCGCCCTTCACGGGCCTGCTGGGTCAGGTCATGGGTGAAACGCTGCAACAGTGATTCATGCTGGGCACAAGCGGGTGTACGGGAAGCTTCGGCATGGTCGCTCAAGGCAAACTCAAGCAGGCGCTGCGCATCGAGGCGGGCCAACAACACCTGATAGCGGCTGCCTGCGTGATGCAGTGGGTTACGCAACAAGGCAAGGATCAAGGCCGCGTCACTGACATTCGATTGCGCCAACTCCAACTGGGCAACGACCAGCGCTTGCTGCAGCCATTGCACCAGTAGCGGTGCGAACACCGGGTTGCGCGTAGTCCCCTGCCCCATCCTGGGCTGCAGTGTCGCTTGCAGTTCGCCCAGTTCAACGCCAGCGTCTTGCAGAGCACGCGCCAGCAGCCCTTGTGGGCGCTCTAGCAGCGCCAGCAAGACATCCTCCACCAGGACTTCGGCGCCCCCACGGGCCACACAGCGTGCGGCGGCGTGCTCCAGGTCATGGCGAGTCTGAGGCGCCAGCACACGAATCAATTGCTGCAAATCCACATTCATCATATTCATCCGTCGCTCCCGAGTTGACTGGCCAGAATGAGCACGCCATCCGCGCGCGCCTGCCCCATCCAACTGGTCCATCCCAGCCGGCACACATTGCGTTGGCCTATGTGCAGCGCCCGCACCTCGCCGGGGCGCAGGGCCAGGCGCAAGTCGAAGTCCAGCGGGTCGCGGACGGCGAAACGAACCAGCGCGCACAGCGGCGAGTAGCTTGCGCCGCCAGGTAAAAAGTCATGAAAACGCTGCCAGTCGAGGTCCTGCAGATGCACCCTGAACTTGCCGGCACGATCCACAACCTGCCGCCCAAGGACCAGGTCCTGCCCCAGGCGACTGTTCGCTTGCGCCAATTGGTTGCATTGCCTGGGGCCAATCACCACCTTGCGCTTGACGCATTGCTCGATCATCAACTGCGAGTGTTTGAAGTAGTAACGCAGCACCGTTTCAATAAGCGCCGCCGAATGGGCGCGCATACCCAGCAAACCCAGGTAGGGCAGCAAGCGATTCCAATCCAGTTGTGTCGCACTGCGTATGGCCCGGCCGCCCAGGCCGATCAGGGCAAACATCTGCTCGGAAAACGAGTCGCTGGCGCCCGTTCGAAAGCACACCCGGTAGCGGTACTTGCGCCACAGAGGCAGCATCAGCCGGTGCAAACGGTGGTGAAACACATCGAGGAAATCCGCGACAGGATTACCGCCCGCGCGCTCGCTCAATGCGTGTTCGGCATAGAATGCCGGCAGTGGCGAGTTTGCCCCCACCAGCCCCAATACGTTGAGGCGCATGCGTGCCCGTAGTTGCCCGCGTTCGACAAAAAATGTCACTCGGTCAATGTCGTTGCCGGGAAACCCCAGCCCCGGATTGGCCTGGAACTCCAGGTGCTCATAAAGCGCCTCATCGTCAAGGGAGGGGTGGGCATCGCGTATACGCTCAATGACCTGCGAGACCGCCTGGAACAGCGAATACTCGCGAATGGTCCGGGATAATTCGGTTAAAGCAGGGCTTGCTGGCCCATCCGGGATGGCCATAGATACACCTCTCCTTGTGTGCTGGTGACACGCAGTTCGTGATACGAGTTAAGGCTCGCGTACAGCGCAAAAAACTCGTTGAGGACTGAAGCAAATACAAACAAATCGCCCTCTCCGAGAAAGTGCTGGAGATCGACGATCAGGTCGATTGCCACCCCCCGAATCGGCAAGCCACGATGCAACCGGTCGATGGGGCGCTGGCTTATGGAGCGCAATCCACCCAACCGATGGACGCTGACTTTTTCGGCCTGGCGATCGTGGTAGCGCGGCAAGTCATAGGTTTCGAGCACCACTTTCAGCGCATTGATATCGCTCAGGGACAGGTAATTGAGCGACATGTTGCTGATCAGCTTCCACAGAAAACCGCTGTCCAGCGGAGGCGCGATGCCAGGGGTGGCGACCGTGATATTGCGAAAGGACAGGAACTCGGGTGTTTGTTCGCAGGCTTGGTTGATATCGCCGATCCGCAATTTGCGCGGCAAATCATGGTTGGTACAGGTCAGTTCAACGGACAGGGTTTCCTGCTCCTGGGACTGACGAATGCCAAAGCTCAGGTAAGTATCCAGGCCGGTGTGTTGCACGGAGGGCCGCTGGCGAATGCTGTAGCTCGCCGTCTGCTGATCGTGCTCGAACGACTCGAACGGCACATAGGTCTGGTAGCCCAGGCCACCCGGACGCCATCCCGTGACCTGGTCTACGGAGAACACCCCGCAGTGGCCTGGTGCGTAGTCAGTTCCCTGCAGCAGGTACTCGTCCTGCTTGCCATCCAGTCGGATCGGTACCCCATCGTGTTTGAACAGGTTGACCACCGGGGTGCAAAACAGCTTTACGTTGTCCACTGTCGGGAGCACCTGCTCGGGATTGCGCTGACGCAGCTTGAAGCGCAACTCCAAACCCCGAGCCTGCTTGAGCAGGTCATCCGGCAAGCTTTGCAGCACATCCAGGCCATTGACGTCGACAAACAGGTACTTGTCAGGAAACGCGAAATACTCCTGTAAGTGCCGATACCCGGTGAAGGCACTCGGCGGATAGGGCAGCAGCGCCTCGTCTTGGGAAAAACCGGCGGGCCGAACGCCAGAAGCCGGTAATGGTAACGACAGGACCTGACCGTCGCGCCCCTGCAGGGGTTTGCACTCACCATCGAGCAGCAGCAGCTCAATGCCCTGCAGGTGACGCAGCAGGCTCACGTAAAGCATCTGGCTGACATAGCGCTCCCCGGCAAGATGCAAGCGCAGGTGTTCAAGTGCCAGTTCGCCCATATACCCTTCGGCGGTCATCTCCAGGCGCAGGCTCAGCAAGGCCCCCTTGCCTTGCGCGGAGTAATCCAGCGCTGTGAGTTCAAGTGGCAGCACCTGCGTTGCATAACACGTACGGAAACGGCAGCGCTCCCCCTCGATCGCCACGCTTTCCACCGGTGTATCGCGCTCGACCGTAATACCGGGCCCTGCGCGCAACAGCGGCGCAAACTGCAACATGCTGAACGCGGGTATTGGTCGCATGTAGTTGGGCCACAACAGGTGCATCAACGAATGGCTGAGCTCCGGCAACTGATCATCGAGTTTCTGTCGCAGGCGGCCCGTCAGGAACGCAAAGCCCTCAAGCAAACGCTCTACATCCGGGTCCCGGCCTCTGTCCCCTAGGAATGGGGCAAGCGCCGGGTTGCGTTCGCAGAAGCGCCGCCCCAATTGCCGCAAGGCATTGAGTTCACTTTGGTAATAGCGGTTAAAGGACACCTGGGGCGACCTCCACGCGTCCACTGCCGGCCAGGCTTGCGCTAAACACCACGTCCTGCATGACCCCGTCGATATTCAGCGCGCCCTGGATATCAAAGGCCAGCGCCAACGGATCGCGACCCTGGGGTAATGCGACGACCCGGACATTGCTCAGGCGCGGCTCGTAGGCCGCGATGAAGCGTTCGATCAGAAAGCGTGCCTGGCTCAGGGACTCGTGCAGGCTCAGGCGCATATCATTCAGGTCCGGCAAACCGTAGTCAGGCAGCGTCTGCACACTGCCTGCCCGGGTGCTGAGCATGTTGCCCAAGTGGATGGCCACCGATGCCGCAACGCAGGCGCGTGGTGTGCGCCCCGCCAACGCAGGCGCAGTACCGGCAAGGCGCTCAAGGAGACCGCTGTACTGACTCATCTCAAGTTCCCGGCTCATTCTTTATCGAGCTTGCCAACCAGGAACAGGGTGAAATCCGCCCCCATGTATTTGAAGTGCGGGCGTACGCTGAGGTTGATGCGATACCAGCCTGGCTCGCCGTCAACATCACTGACAACAATCCGCGCCGCCCGCAATGGACGTCGCCCCCGAACCTCGGCGCTGGGGTTTTCCTGGTCCGCGACGTACTGGCGAATCCACTTGTTGAGTTCCAACTCCAGGTCGGTACGTTCCTTCCACGAACCCAACTGCTCGCGCTGCAGCACTTTCAAATAGTGCGCCAGGCGGTTGACGATCATCATGTACGGCAGCTGGGTGCCGAGCCTGTAGTTCAACTCGGCCGCCTTTCCCTCGGCGCTGATCCCGAAACGCTTGGGCTTCTGCACGGAACTGGCGGAAAAGAATGCGGCGTTGTCGCTGCCTTTGCGCATCGTCAGGGCGATGAAACCCTCCTGGGCCAACTCATATTCCCGACGGTCGGAGACCAGCACTTCGGTGGGGATCTTGGTTTCGATTTCACCCATGCTCTGGAAATGATGCAGCGGCAGGTCTTCCACCGTGCCCCCGCTTTGCGGGCCGATGATGTTGGGGCACCAGCGGAAACGGGCAAAGCTGTCAGTCAAGCGCGTGGCGAAGGCATAGGCAGTATTGCCCCAGAGATAATGCTCGTGGCTGCTGACGACATGTTCGTTATAGGCGAAGGTCTTGACCGGAGAATCCACCGGGTCGTAGGGCGTTCGCAGGAGAAAACGTGGCACCGTCAAGGCGACGTAACGGGCATCCTCGCTCTGGCGGAAGCTCTGCCACTTGGCAAATTGTGGCCCTTCGAAGTGGTCCTGCAGGTCCTTCAGGTCTGGCAGGCCGGTAAAGCTCTCCAGGCCGAAAAAGCCAGGCCCGGCAGCGGCTATGAATGGCGCATGGGCCATGCAAGCGACGCTGGAAACATACTGCATCAGCTTGACGTCGGGCGCGCTGGGTGAAAGGAAGTAGTTGGCGATGATCGCGCCCACGGGTTGACCACCGAACTGACCGTATTCGGCGCTGTAGGTGTGTTTGTAGAGCCCCGACTGAACGACCTCCGGTGAGTCTTCGAAATCATCCAGCAGGTCTTGGCGCGAGACGTTCAGCAACTCGATCTTGATGTTTTCGCGAAAGTCAGTGCGATCCACCAGCAACTGCAAGCCGCGCCAGGCCGATTCCAGTGCCTGGAATTCGGGGTGGTGGAGGATTTCGTCCATTTGCCGGCTGAGCTTGGTGTCGATCTCGGCAATCATCCGGTCTACCAGCTGCTTCTTGACTGGTTCCCCGCGGTTCTGTGGCTTGATCAATTCCTCGATAAACGCGGCGACGCCGCGCCTGGCGATGTCATAGGTTTCATCATCGGCGGTCAGGCGGGTCTGGGCGATGATGTCGTCGAGAATGCTGTATCCGGTATCCAGGGGTGCCGCATAGGCGTTAGGGCTGGAGGTCATGCTATCAGTGTCCTTTTTACTGAGTGGGTCATGCGGCAGGGCTGCTCAGCCCCAGTTCGGCCAGCACCCGCGCGCGGGCCTGGTCATCGGCCAGCGCACTTTCTATGGCCTTGCGAAAACTCGGTGTATTGCCCAGGGGGCCTTTGAGCGCCACCAGCGCCTCACGCAGCGCCATCAGCTTGTGTAATTGCGGAACTTGCTCCACCAGTTGAGCCGGATTGAAATCCTTCATGGCGTTGATGCGCACCTGGATCGCCAACTCGTCGGCTTCGTCCGTTTCCTGCAGCCGATTGGGAACACTCAACGTCAGCATCAAGGCTTGTTTGGCCAGCACCTCGTCCAGGGTGTTCTTATCGATACTGATGGGCTTGCGGTCTTCAACCTTGCGCGTGTCTTCGCGCTGGGTGAAATCACCCACGACCAGCAGCTTCAAAGGCAGCTCTACTTCTTCCTGGGCACCGCCTATGGCCGGTTTGAACGTGATATTGATACGTTCCTTGGGGGCGACCGAACCTTCTTTGGCCATGTTGTTTCTCCTTTGCTTGATGACGGGAAAACCTATTCGAGTACCGCTTCCAGATCGACCTGGCACAGCTTGCGATGGACATCCTCCCTGCGCTCGCGCAGGCCATGGCCCTGGGGCAATACGTCGTAACAGGCGTACAACAGTTGCAATACCTCAAGGGTCAGATCGGGCTCCCAGCGATATAGGCCGGCGTGCTGTAACTCCTGCTCGAGCTGCTCAAGCTGGATCCTGGCCAAGTCGTGCTTGGCACCTTGGATACACAACCGAGCCAGGCCAAGGCGCCAGTAACACCGCGCCCGATCGCCCCGCGCCGCCTGCATGGCACTTTTGTAGGCCTGGACCGCAACTTTCAGCCCCTCCTTGCGCAGCAGCGGAGCAACCACCTGCAAGGCCTCCTCCCATGGCGCCGGACCGGCGCCGCCAGTGTTCCGGACCGGCACCCGTGCTTGCAGGTGGCGGCTGACCTGGGTGTCGATCCATCCGCGGGTGGCGGCATCGGCAAAGGGCGCTCCATCGTGGAAGCGCAACTGGGCGAGCCCGGGTAATCGTTGTAGCAACAGGGCGAACTGAATCTCTGTCTCGACCATTGCCAATTCGGCCTGCTGCGCTTGCAGGCACTCCCAGACCATGCGCACACCGTCAAACCAAAAAGGCGCACTCGCCAGGCTGGCTTCAAGCTCCAGCAGCAGGTCGGCGTAATGCCCTTGGGCAAATCGCTCCTGGTAGCGCTTGAGCTTGTCGGGCACCAGCCCGCGCAAGGGCGTTATCTGATCGCTGTTGCTATCGGGAAGACCGGTGATGCCCAGCCACGCCAGTGTGCGGTTGAGGCGCAAGGCCCGCAGGTCGGTGGCGTTCTGGCGCAGCCACCAGGCACACAGGGGGCGAGCGTTGTCTTGCAGTGCGCGCAGGAGCTTGTGTACGTCTTTTTCGTTGTTCACCACAGGCTCAGGCGCCAGCAGTTGAGTCGCCGCCTGCTTGACCTGGGCAACCACCGCGCTCACCCCGGACTGTGGTGCAGCGCTCTCCTGGGCTCGTTGCAGCTTGTCCGCGAGATGCCTGCGGGCTGCCAGCAGCAACGGAGCGTCGTCCCCCAGGTGCCCAACCCATAGCTCGTCAAGACACGCCAAATGCCCAGCCATGCACTGGAACAGGGAGCGTTGCTCTCTGAGGGCAACGCTCTGCGCCAGTACCGGCTCGATGCGCTGCATCAACCAGCCAAAGGCCGCGATGCGAGTCCGCTGCTTGATGGGGTGTACCGTCGTCCAGTGGTGTTCACAGAGGTAGCGCAACATGCCAAGCCCAGCCAACAGGCCAGGAAAGGACTCACACCGATACAGGGCCCACGTCAGCCAGGCAACGACCCGCAGATCCTTGGACTCGTGACGCAACAACGCCTCGCTTTTGTCCATGACCTGCTGCCAGTCGGGCTGGTTGTTGCCATGGATCAACCGGGCCTTGTCCAACTCGCTTTCCAGCGCTTCGTACGCTGGCGAATAACGGACGTCCGGCCCTGCAAAACAGGCAATGGAGATCGGTGAGCGGGCAACTTCCAAGTAATGCGCAGAAAGTTTGTCTGAGTAAACCATGATGGGCTGCACTGTGCTGATCAATGCTGAATTAAAGTATGGCAAACAGCTATTAAGCGCCGAAGACATACTTGCTGAATTCCATTTTCACGCTGGGACAAGTGCAAACAATAGCAGCCAGATTTTATTGGACAAGCCACTAAGGCGTAGTTAAGTAGAATCCTACAAAGATAATAAAATCTCGCAACTTTGTAAGCGCACGTAATCGATGCTCCTGCCACGCCAAGAGGTTTCCAGCCTTAGCGAGCCTCATACAGCTTGCAGGGATGCGCAAAAAACTGCGCACTCTTTTCAATCAACTCACCTTGAAAGCAAACATTCACCTTTCAATATCGTGACGTGCCCAACAGTGCAAATATCTGCGCACTATTGCGCAAAGAAAACCAACTTATAAACCAGAAATCATACCACCCACGCACCGTTACGCCCCCTCCCCCAAGAAACGCCCTTATTTTATTAGGCCAACTATTATCCGGCACACTTCTTGTTAGCGAGTAGTAGCGCCCTGTTGCGCCAACTTATCTATCAGGCAAGGAAACCAATTATGCCAACACCCGCATACCTCTCGATCACCGGTACCAAGCAAGGTTTGATCACGGCAGGCACGTTCACCCAGGATTCGGTAGGCAATATCTATCAGGAAGGCCACGAGGACCAGATCCTGGTCGAGGCCTTCCAGCATCAGGTCATCATTCCCCGTGATCCGCAGTCGGGCCAACCCACCGGCCAGCGTGTACACAAGCCGCTGATGATCAGCAAGGTATTCGATAAATCTTCACCGTTGCTGTTCAGCGCACTGACGTCGGGGGAAATGGTCAAGTGCCGCCTGGAGTGGTATCGCACCTCCTCCGCCGGCACCCAGGAGCATTACTTCACCATCGAGCTGGAGGACGCGATCATCGTCGACATCCAGTCGCGGATGCCCAACTGCCAGGACCCGGGAAATGCACACTTCACCCACCTTGAAGATGTGCACTTTACCTACCGCAAAATCGTCTGGACCCATGAGGTCTCGGGCACGTCCGGCTCTGACGACTGGCGCAGCCCGGTAGCGGGTTGAAACCGGCCACAGGTGAGGCGGTAGCGCGGCACGCGCGCCCGCCTCAGTAGGGCTTCAGACCATTGCCAGCGGATGCTTGCGTATCGGCGCACCGAATACTCGGTCGATAGCGTCAAGGTCATGTTCGTCGAGAACCAGCCTGGCCGCGGCGGCATTGAGGCGCACGTGTTCGGGGGTGACGGCCTTGGGGATGGCGATGACACCGGTCTGCCGCAAGACCCACGCCAGGGCAACCTGGGCCGGTGTGACTTGATGTCGACGGGCGATCTGCTTGAGGGTGGGGCTGGCCAACAGTTCCCCACCCTGGGCGATTGGGCAGTAAGCCATCAACGGCAGGTGATGCTGTTGCCACCAGGGCAACAGGTCGAATTCAATGCCGCGCTGTTCGATGTTGTAGAGCACCTGATTGGTGGCGCAGGCGGGTGATGCCAGCTCCTGGAGGTCTGAAACGTCGAAGTTGGAAACGCCCCAGCGCCCGATCTTGCCGGCCTCCCGCAGTCGTTCAAAGGCTTCAACCGTTTCGGCAAGCGGGTGTTGCCCACGCCAGTGCAGGAGATACAGATCGATATGATCGGTGCCCAAGCGTTTGAGGCTGGCCTCACAGGCACGGGGAACTCCCGCTTTGCTGGCGTTATGCGGGTAGACCTTGCTGACCAGGAATACCTGCTCCCGACGCCCTTGGATCGCCTGCCCGACCACTTCTTCAGCACCGCCTTCGCCGTACATCTCGGCGGTGTCGATCAGGGTCATGCCTTCGTCAATGCCCAATTGCAGCGCAGTCACTTGCGCTGTACGCCGTCCTGGGTCTTCACCCATACGCCAGGTGCCTTGGCCGATGACCGGGACTGGGGTACCCGCCAGATCGATGGTGCGCATGCCAACCTCCAGATAAGTGTGCGTTCCCCTAATGTGGCACTGGCCGGGCAATAGGGTTCAATGCAATTGCGCGGCCCGGCGTGGCCCTCATCCCACGCTGCGGAATGCGCTGGGACTGAGCCCCGTCCAGCGCTTGAACGCCCGGCGAAAGCTGCGCACATCACTGTAGCCCACCTCTTGGGTAATGCGTTCGATGGACAGGCTCGGGTTGCCCAGCAGCCCCATGCACCGGGCGCGACGCACCTGTTCCAGCAAGGCTTCGAAGGTCAGCCCATGCTCGGTCAGACGCCGGCGCAGGGTGCGGCCGCTCATGTTCAGGTCACTGGCGACCTTCTCCAGTTGGCTGCCCTGCAAGTCGCGGGAAATAGCGCGTTCCACCGCCTGGATGAGGTCCATTTTCCGGTGTAGTTGGGCACTTTCCAGCTCCAGCAGGCCAAGGGCCTGGCGCAATGCCAAGGCGTGGTGATTCGGCAGCGGCACGTCGAGCCACTGGGCCTCCAGGACCATGCGGTTGTGCAGGCAGCCAAAGCGCACATCGTCACCGAACAAACGCTGGTACTCGGCGGCATACGCCGGTGGCGCGTGCATGAACTCCATGCGCAGTGGCTTGAACTCACTGCCCACCAAGGTCCGCCCGTAGATCATGAGGCTGGCAAAAAACTCCTCGGCGGCAAATACCTGGACCTCGGCGAAGGGCAGCAGGCACTCGACATCGACCATGACCTGCTGGGCGCCTTCGTGGATGCGCGAGGTGGCGATGCCGCCGGAGGTGTGTTGGTGGCGCTCGCCCACGGCAAAGGCATCGCGCAGGGTCTTGCACAGTGAGATGACATGCCCGAGCAGGCCCAGGGTGCCCAGCACATTCTGATTGCCGACACACAGGCCCAGCCCCTGGTCTGGCAGGACTTTAAGTGCCCGCTGGATCATCGCCACGGCCTGGCGGTAGGAAATGCGCAGCGCCGGGTCATCCAGGTCTGCCAGGGTAAACCCAAGGCCACGGCACAGATGCTCGGCATTGGCGCCCTTCTGCGCCGCAACCTGCCCCAGGGTTTGCAGGAGAAAAGGCGAGACCAGCGCCAGTTCGTAGTGTGGATCAACGGTTTTGCTGTGCATGGATCTGCGATTCCCGACTCTATGCCCGGTTATTGTTTTAGAAACATCCTGACAATCATAGGTGCTTGCAAGGCTTGCCGCGCTCTGAATGAACGCTGTCCGGCAAAGCCCCCCTATGTGGCCGCCAATACCCTGCCCTGCGGGGCGTCGAGGGCTTATTTCTATGGGCAAGGCTCCGATGAGGGCCGACGGTGCATTCATCCAACAATAATAATGAGCCCAGACATGAACCCGACCCGCGCGCTTGCCCCCCTGCCCCTTGCCCTGGCCCTTCTCAGCCTGCCGACCCTGGCCACCGAGGGCGGCGTGGACAATATCGGCCCCGGTACCGATGGCTTTTACATCCTGCCGCTGGATGTGGATCACCTGCCGGACCACATGTTCGCCTTCAACCTTTACTACAACCACTATGAAGCCACGAAGCTGGATATCAGTTCCCTCGGGGGCAAGGTGCCACAGGTGAAGATCCGCTCGGATGCAATTATCCCGCGCCTGGATTACCTGAGCCCGTTGCGGATGTTTGGCGGGCGGTTGGGTGGCTATATCGCCCAGCCCTACCTCAAGCAACAAGTGGCCCTGTTTGGCATGTCTGACCAACGTGAAAGCATGGGCGACACCACTATCGCGCCGATTATCCTGTGGGACCTGGGCAAGAATCTGACCCTGGGCGCCGCGGTAGAAATCACCGTGCCTACCGGTGAATACGACGCTTCGCGCCTGGCCAACACCAGCAATAATTTCTACACCTACAAGCCGCTGGTGTCAGTGACATGGTTGCCTGACGAGCGCACTGAGCTGTCGATCAAGACCACCTACAGTTTCAACCAGGAAAACCACGCGACGGACTACCGCTCGGGGCAGATTTTCCACTTCGATTACTCGGCCAGCTACAAAGTGACCGATAACCTGAGCCTGGGCATCAATGGCTACTACCTCAAGCAGACGACTGACGATAAGCAGTACGGACGCACCGTGACCAATATCTATGGCGAAGACGTCAGCGACGGTGTGCGTGGCCAGGTGTTTGCGATCGGGCCGGCGGTGTACTTCACCTTTCTCAAGTACGCCAGCGCAGAGGTGCGTTGGGCCAAGGAGTTTGATGTCGAGAACCGGCCGCAAGGCGATATGTTGTGGGCCAAGCTGACAATTCCGTTTGCCTTGTAGCAATCACCCGTGGCTAGGGGGCTTGTCCCCTAGCCACAACAAGGCCTTCACCACCGTCGGTGCCTACATAGGGACGCGGCATTTCATCCGGTGTAAACCGGCCAGCTGTCGACTATTTTGCCGCCGCGCACCGCCAGCAGATCGCCAAACTGCAAGAGTACCGACTCGGTCTGGGCCGGGCGCAGGAACACCTGGTCATCGATGTTCAAGCCAACCCCAGGCGAACCGTTGACCATCTCCTGGTTGGAGCTACGGCCATACAAGCCATTGCTTTGCAGCCCTGCAGGCGACTCGAAATCGGCCATCCAGTTGCCGCCATAGATAAAAAACGTGGCGCGTTGGTTGCGATCCCACCACGACAGCAACCGGGACTTGTCGTCCAGCGCCGGGATGTTGACCGCACCGGTGCTTTTGAGGACGGGCGTGGCGATGTAGGCCGCCGGGACATGCTCACTCAAGGAAGGCAGATCGTAATGCGTAGGCTTGAGCAGCGCCGTGCCTACCGAGACTTCGCTGCTCAACTGTTCCTGCTCATGCATCCGGTAGCTGGGGCTGCCAGCGGTATTGAGTGTCAGGTCATCACGCCACAGCGTCGCAAACTGCTGGCGGCTGAAGTCGACAAAACCGTTGTAACGTTGCATGACCTTTTCGAACAGCGCCTGGGGCGATCCGAGAATGCCCGGCACGCCCATGCCGACAAATGGGTCGTAGCCCATGAAGCCGGCAAACTCCAGGTGCTGCGGATGCGCGCGGATCAACCCCAGCATTTGCCCCAACACCGCGTTGTCGCTGATACCGCCGCGATGCAGGCCCACATCCAGTTCGATATTGATCCGCAGCCGCGTGCCCAGGCCCTGGGCCAGCGCCAGGTATTGTTGCAGGCGCTGTGGCGTGTCCAGCAACCACTGCAATTGCCGGGCGGGATCGAATGCCCCTTGGTGGTGTTGATAGAACAGCTCGGCCGAACGTACCGGCAACGGCTTGCCCAGCAGGATATCGGCGTCGGGAAACACCTGGGCGTCGTGGTTGAGAAAGGGTTGGTGAAACGACATCAAGCGGCGGGTACCCGCGCGCTTGGCGATGTAGGCCAAGAGTCCCGGTGCTGGCAGGGATTTCTCCACCAGCCGCAGGTGCTTGGCGCCGCGTTGCACCGATTGCATGACGATGTCGATGTTGTGATCCAGGCGATCCAGGTCTATCAGCAGCACCGGCCGCATGGGCCCATGGGCCTTGAGCTGCTGGTTCAACTGGCGAAAATACTCGCTGTACGGCGACCCTCGGTCAGCCGGACGCAGCAGCGCCGCGCCCGCCACCAGCAAGGCGCCGGCGCCCAGGGTACCGGCCATGAAGTGTCTGCGATTCATCAGGCAACTCCCAGGATGGATGACAGGTGTGCATTAAGGAATTTGCCGCTGGGGTCGAGGGCCTGGTGCACTCGCGCGAACTCATTCCAGCGCGGGTACAGGGCCTGCAAGGTGCGGGCATTGAGGGTGTGCAATTTGCCCCAATGCGGCCGCCCGGCGTATTTCCAGAAGATCGGCTCGACGGCCGCGAAAAAGTTGTGGTGGTCCATGGTGTAGTGCTGGTGCACCGAGATCGAACAGCTGTCGCGGCCTTCAAACATGCTCAGGGGAATATCATCGGCCTTGACGTAGCGGTACTCGATGGGAAACCAGGTGCGCAGGTCCTTGTCGCGAATCAGCTTGAGGATTTCCCGCAGGCAGGCCGGGCCATGCTCGGCGGGCACCGAATACTCCATCTCGTTGAAGCGCACGTTGCGTACGTTGGCGTAGATTTCGAATGACTCGGCCACCCGGTCCTGGAAACTGGCGAAATAACGCAGGCTGTTGAGCAACGTGCGGCGTGCCTGGGGAAAGTCGCTGGCGTATTTGTCGAGGTTTTCGATGATTGATACAAACTCATTGCCGCCCGCCTCTGCCGGATCGATCGGTGGGGTCGGAGCGTCGGTGGTCTCGTTGAGGGCGATGGACAAGGCGTAGTCCGAATGTGTTACCACCAGCATCTCCCAATGCTGGTTTTCCCGGGTGTTTTTCGCCACATCCTCCAGCAGTTCTTCGGTGCGGGCGATCCATTGGCGCTCCCGCAGGCGGTAAGGCGTGCGGTTTTGCAGGCGCACGCGGGTGGTCACGCCCAGCGCGCCCAGTGACACCCTCGCGGCACTGAACACCTCGCGCTCACGGTTGGCGTCGCAGTCCAGCACTTCGCCCTGGGCCGTCACCAGTTGCAGGCCGGTGACACCGGCGGAATACGAGGAAAACCCGACGCCAGTGCCATGGGTCGAGGTGCTAATGGCCCCCGCCAGCGTCTGGTAGTCGATGTCTGCCATGTTCGGCAACGCCTGGCCGACCGCCTTGAGCGCTGGCCCCATGCGTGACATGGGTGTGCCAGCAGCGAAGGTGGCTTGCAGGGTGCTGGCGTCGTGGTCGAGCAAGCCGTTGAAAAAGCTCAGCGAGAGTAATGTGCCATCAGTCGGCACCAAGGCGCTGAACGAGTGACCCGAGCCCACTGGACGGATCTTGCCCCGCGCCTGGCGAATGGCCTTTACCAACTCCCCCAGGTCCTTGGGTGCCAGCCGCTCAAGGGGCAGGCAGCTTTGTGCCCCCGACCAGTTACGCCAGGGGATCAAGCGCGGTGCCCGGGCCAACTGGGCCAGCGCCGGGTTACTGCTCATCGCCAGGAATGCACCGGCCACCGCCGAGCGCTGCAACAGTTGCCTGCGTGAAAGCACCATCACCTACCCCATTGTTGTTATTGGATATGAACACCGGCCATGAAACCGATCAGCCCCAGGAACTGCTCCTCGGAGCACTGCATGCACAGGCCCATCGGCGGCATGCCGTTGTAGCCGTTGAGGGTATGGTCCAACAGCGTATCCGCGCCCTGGGCGACACGCGGGCTCCAGGCCTGGCTATCGCCGGTCAGTGGCGCGCCGGATGCCGGGTTGGCGTGGCAGAGTTTGCAACTGCTGTCGTAAAGCTGGGCCAGGGTAGGATCGGTGGGTACGGCGTTGCGCGCCGTAGTCTGTTGCGGTTTGTCGTCACAGGCTGACAGCAGGCCAAGCAAGACCAGCAGCAAACCGATGCGACAGGAGGTCGTAGACCACATAGCCACCCTCTCTTTTTAGGTATGAACAGCTGGGTTCACACTAAGTCAGTGGCGGCGCGGTGTTGAGGGTATTGGCGGACATAAAGGGGGCTTGGGCGGACAGGGTTGGGCGACCGGCGAAGCCGGCGCCCGTAACAGCCGGCTTAGAAAGCCAGGCCGACCTTGAAGCCGTACTCATCGCGCTTGAGCTTGGTGTTATCGGCCACTTCCGAATCCGCATCGAGCTTGTACTCGGTGCGGGTGTAGTACAGGCCAGCCATCACCGGCAGGTCGCCGTTCTGGTTCATCAGCAGGCTGACTTCGGCGTAAGGGTTGGTGCGGTCCTTGAGGTCCACGGTATCGCTGCCAATGCCGTCGACCTTGAGCTTGGCGCGGCCGTCGAGGGTGTGGCGGGCGCCGACTTCGACGCGCATGGTCATGCTGTCGAACTGATGGTTGTACCCCACCGCGGCCTTGGCAAACGGCGACTTGCTGGTGAGTTTCATGTCGTAGTCGTCGGAGTCTGGTTCATAGCGAGTCCAGCTATAACCACCACCGACCAGCACATCGACAAAGTTGCGTGCATCCAGCGCGGCGCGCCAACCCAGGTCGAGGTCTGCCTGGCCTTCCTTGAGCTTGTTGTCGCTTTTCTTGCCGAACTTGGCGTCTACACCGGCCTGGTAGATAAAGCCGGATTCGGCGGTCAGCTTGTTGCCGAAGTTATAGAACACGCCGGCTTCGGGCATGTGGTCCTTTTCGCTTTCGCTGCCGCCTTCAAGCTTGAAGTCGTTGTAGCTGCCCAGGATACCGAAAGTGGAAATCGGGTCGGTGGACGGTGCAGCGAAGACCACGGCCGGTGCAGCAACCAAGGCCAGGATCGAAGAATTCTTGAGGATTTTTCCGAATAGTTTGGACATCGTCTTACATCTCCATTTTAGGGTGGGCAAATTATTCAGGAACCGGTTCGAACCCCCTGCGGCGCGAAAGGTTCGAATTAATTTGCCTTGATTTGGAGGTAAAACGCTTCAGCGAAGGCTCTGGATCAAGCCTCTTTGGGCGGGCCCATCACGTATCGGCCAATAACTGCGCCAGTTTCGGGCGTAGCTGTGGGTGTTCGGGCAGGCGCAAACCGAACGCCTCTTGCAGCACGGCCAACAGTTCGTCGACATCGGTGATCCGACGTTTCTCACTGTCCCGGCCCAGGTGATGCACGGCGTAGTGGGCATTGTTCAAGGTACGCCGCAGCCCCGGTCCGATAAGGGCCACTTTCAACTGCCCGAGGAACGGCGAGTCGGGGTGAGTGGATACGTACCAGTTGCCGATTTCGTAGTCGAAGTGCGACTGCGGCTGCAGGTCGAACACGTATAGCCCGCGCCATTCCTCGCCAACCTGGGCCCATAAGGTGTAGCTGCCGGCATTCGAGGTCAGTCGATAGGGTTCATGGGCGGTGGCCTGGGGCGCCTGATCGTCCAGGCGCAGGGGGCTGGTCGGCACCATGCCCCCAAAGCCGACATCGGTGATGTAGCGTTCACCGTCCAGGGTCACCAGGCTCAGGCGATGCGTGCGGGCGGTCAACGCATCGGGTGGCCCGCCCATCACCACACGGCCAGTGATACCCCGTGCGTCGAAGCCCAGTTCTTGCAGCAACGCCAGGAACATCTGGTTGAGCTCGTAGCAGTAGCCACCTCGCCCGTTGAGCAGGACTTTTTGTTCGACGCTGGCCAGATCGATGGGGACCGGCATCTGCAAAAAGGTGCAAAGGCTTTCGAAAACGAAGGTACTGACATGGCGCAATTGCAACTGGGCCAGGGTCTCCAAGGTGGGCGCTGGCGGTGTGTCATACCCCAGGCGTTGCAGGTACAGGCTGCTGTGAGACAGGCTCGGTGAATCCTGGTGCATGGCGCATTCCTTGGGCGTAGAGCGAAGGTTTCACTAATACCTGTAACCGGTGCCGCTGCCAATACTGATCTGTAGCAAGAGGTCGGTGTGTCACACCACAAACTTTCTGAACCTTTCTGAACCTAATTGCATCAACTCCATATCAAAACAGGGAGGCAATATGGGCACGGCAACGATCTACACCATCCATTACAGGCTGCACGGCGAAACCAAGTCCTTTGTGGTGCGGGCGGAGGTGATGAACAACGCCGAAGCATGGCATTGGGCCAGCTGTGATGCTGGGGTGGCCCACGTCGGGCGCATTGGCCGTCAGGGCCATGAACGCACCAAGAAAACCACCCGGCCATGGGCGGAGAAATACGGCATCACCGAAGTTACCTGGATCGCACCCCAGCGCCTGTAGTCGCTGGGTGCTTGGCAAGGGGCTGGCGTAGACGCCGTATCGCCCCTCACCACAGGCCGCTATGGCTTTAGATTGCCCAACGGATCATAAGCCGGCTGCTTGCCGGCTTTGTGTTTCTTGTCCAGCGGGGCAATGGCCGGGCCGACCGGGTCTACCTGCGGGTCGGCCAGATCCGGGGAGTCCGGGTCAAAACCCAAGTCGTGCTGATCACTGGCATGTTCCGACGAGTGCGGGCCATCAGGCTTTTTCGATTGTTCAGTCACAGTCATCTCCTTCGCCTTGCTTACGATGCATACAGCTATTAGAGAAAACCCTGGCCGCCATCGTTCAACTTTCTCACGCCCGCCTACAAACCGTGAGAAGATGCCGCGCCGCGCAATACCCCTACTTAGCTCATGGAGACTGCATCCCGCATGTTTGAGATCAAACCCGTCGATCCGCAAACCTATCGCCAGCAGACCCGCCGCAGTACGTTGATCGTCGCGGTGATCTTCGTCGCCCTGGCCATGCTGCTGTCGAGCCTGGCCGTGATGCTGTTTGGCGAGCCCGGCGGTGACAACTTCCGCTTCAATATCGGTGGCGTGGTGGCTGGGGTGGTGCTGACCATTGCCTTGGTCCGGGGCCCGCTCTGGTCGCAGGCGTGGCTGGCGCCGGCGGTCTATGGCTGGCAGCTCAAGCGCAACCTGATGCGGGTGACCAACGTGATGCACAAGGTGACCGAGCGGGTACAGGCCAACGATCCGACGGCGCTCAAATTGCTGCGGTTCTATCACTTGGGGCTGACGCAGATGCACGAGCTGGACGCCAATTCCAGCGCACAGGCGCAGTTGGTCGGGGAGATCGAAAAGCATAAGGCGCAGATGAAGGCGCTGGGGATCAAGGCCGAACAAACACGCCTGGATCCAGCGTGGCTGAAGGCCATGAAGGACAACTGACCTTGTAGGAGCCCGCAAGCGGGCTCCTACAGGGGGTCAGGCGGGGAAGATCGCGCCAAGGTCCAGGTGCCCGTCCTTGAGCGGCGGGCACCAGTAGTAGCCACCGGTCAACGGCGTGCTGATGCGGTACAGGCCATCGACAATCCCGTCTTCCAGGCCGCTCATGCGGCGTAACTGGGCCTCAAAGGCATCGAAGGAGTGGCCGAACGCGAGGAACATCAACCCCGCCTGGCCATTTTCGGCCCAGGGCATGGAGCGGCGCACCACAAAGGCTTCGGGGGTGAAGCTCTCCTGGGCGGTGCGCTTGACGTGGGCGGACTCGGGGGCGTCGTCCAGTTCTTCGTTATCGCCATGACGACGACCGATGATGTGGTCGCGCTCCTGGGCCGGCAAGGCGGCGAAACCATCCAGGTCGTGCTGCCATTGCTGGATCGCGGCAAAGCTGGCGCCGCTGCCGGCGACGGCGGCCTCGACTGCGGCGTCGTCGTGGGGGTTTTCGGTGCCGTCTTCGTAGTCGGTCAGGTCAAAACCAGTCTTGTAGCGGAAACCTTCAGTCATCTGCACCAAGCGAAACGCCGGTGCCAGGGCTTTCTCAAAGGCCCGGCTACGCAACAGCAATTCACCCCGGTCTTCGCCATGCAGCCAGCACCACAACGCCTGTTGCGTGGACGGGTTGTGGGCACCAGGCCCCGAGATCTGCGGGAAACTGCGCAACCCGTCGATCTGTGCGCCAAGGGCCTTGACCAGCGGTTCACCCAACCCCACCACCACTGCCGAGTCGACCAACTGCACCAGCGCGTCGAGCGCTGCCGGCACGGCATCAATGGACTCAATGGCAAAAAACAGATGGCGTGCCTGCAATGGCACCGGTGCGGCAAGAATGCCCGGCTGGTACTGACTCATATGAACTCCTTCAAGAAAGCCGCGTAGTTTACCCGGCACAGCCCCACTGTGCGTAGGGAAATGCGCGTAAGCCTTGCAACAGAGCCCTCGGATGGGGGAATCTCTGACTCAAGCTGTGCAACCACTCCAGGGGTAGCGACATGACCACCAATCACCTGCTTGCCAATCTGTTTCCCACCGCCAACGACATTCCCGAACAATTTCGCCTCGCCGCCCCCATCGAACAGCGCGACTATCTGGTCGACGGCCAGTTGCGCACCTGGAACGGACCCTTGGCCCAAGTGCGCAGCCCGGTCCAATTGGTCGGCGCTGATGGTGACACGCCAGTGATTATCGGCAGCACCCCCCTGCTGGATGCCGACACCGCCCTGCTCGCCCTCGACGCTGCGGTGCGAGCCTATGATCGTGGCCAGGGCCAATGGCCGACCATGCGTGTGGTCGAGCGGATCCAGCACGTCGAGGCTTTTTTGCGCCGCATGCGCGAACAGCGCGATGCCGTGGTGAAACTGCTGATGTGGGAAATCGGCAAGAACCTCAAGGATTCCCAGAAAGAATTCGACCGCACCTGCGACTACATCACCGACACCATCAATGCCCTAAAGGAGCTGGACCGCCGCTCCAGCCGCTTCGAGCTGGAACAGGACACCCTGGGGCAGATCCGCCGCGTGCCCATGGGCGTGGCACTGTGCATGGGCCCCTACAACTACCCGCTCAACGAAACCTTCACCACGCTGATCCCGGCGCTGATCATGGGCAACACCGTGGTGTTCAAGCCGGCCAAGCTTGGCGTGCTGCTGATCCGTCCGTTGCTGGAGGCCTTTCGCGACAGTTTCCCGGCCGGGGTCATCAATGTGATCTATGGCAGCGGCCGCGAAACCGTCAGTGCGTTGATGGCCAGCGGCAAGGTGGATATCTTTGCGTTTATCGGCACCAACAAGGCAGCCAGTGATTTGAAGAAGCTGCACCCTCGCCCCCATCGCCTGCGCGCGGCCCTGGGGCTGGATGCGAAAAACCCCGGCATCGTATTGCCGGAGGTCGATCTGGATAACGCGGTCAACGAAGCCGTCACCGGTTCACTGTCGTTCAACGGCCAGCGTTGCACCGCCTTGAAAATCCTGTTTGTGCATGAAGCGGTGGTCGAGCGTTTCATCGAAAAATTCAACCAGAAGCTCGCCACCCTCAAGCCGGGCATGCCCTGGGAGGACGGTGTGTCGCTGACACCGTTGCCGGAAGTAGGCAAGGTGGATTACCTCAATGGACTGGTGGCCGATGCCGCGCAACACGGGGCCACGGTGGTGAACGCCAATGGAGGTGCCAGCCGTGGCTCGTTCTTTTACCCGGCGGTGCTGTACCCGGTGAACCCGCAGATGCGTGTGTATCACGAGGAGCAGTTTGGCCCGGTGGTGCCCATCGTGCCCTATCGCGACCTGGACACGGTGATCGACTACGTACTGGAGTCGGATTTCGGCCAACAGCTGAGTATTTTCGGCACCGACCCGGCGCAAGTCGGGCGCCTGGTGGACACCTTCGCCAACCAGGTGGGCCGGATCAATATCAACGCCCAATGCCAGCGTGGCCCCGATACGTTCCCGTTCAATGGTCGCAAGAACTCGGCCGAGGGCACGCTGTCGGTGCATGACGCGTTGCGGGTGTTCTCGATACGTACCTTGGTGGCAACCAAGTTCCAGGACAGCAACAAGGCCCTGATCAGCGATATCATTCGTGACCGGGCGTCGAGCTTCCTGACCACCGACTATATTTTCTAGATTCGACATTGCTCCAGTGTGGGAGCGGGCAAGCCCACTCCCACATTGGACTGCATGACATCTATAGATGAGGCCCTCTTAATCCCGATGAACCTGCCGCCCTTCGCCCGCCGCCTGTTGCGGCCCCTGCTCGACCCCTATCGCCGCTATCGCAACGCCAAGCTGATCCACGCCGTGCGCGTGTCCATCGGCCTGCTGGCCACCATCCTGCTCACCACCGGTCTGAACCTGCCCCATGGCGAATGGGCCTCGGTGACCATGCTGGTGGTAATCGGCGGCTTGCAGCACCACGGCAATATCGGCAAAAAGGCCGTGGAACGGGCCTACGGCACGCTGATCGGTGCCAGCGTCGGCCTGTTGCTGGTGGTGCAAGAAGCGTATGTGGGCCAGCCACTGCTCACTTATCTGCTGATGTCAGTGGTGTGCGGATTCTTCTCCTATCACGCCATCGGCAAGGGTGGATACACCGCACTGCTGTCGGCGATTACCGTGTTTATCGTGGCTGGGCATGGGGCTAACCCGCTGTCCGATGGCCTGTGGCGCACCGTGGATATCCTGATCGGCATCGCCCTGGCCCTGGCGTTTTCCTTCGCCCTGCCGCTGTATGCGGTGTATTCCTGGCGCTACAACCTGGCCAGCGCCCTGCGCGATTGTGCCGCCATTTACAGCCGGATCATCAGTGGCCAGTCGGTCACCGATGATGAACATCTCAAGCTGCTCAACCGCTTGAATGCGGCGATGCTGCAACTGCGCTCGCTGATGCCGTCGGTGTCCAAGGAGGTGCGGATTTCCATGACCGAACTGGACGCGATCCAGCGGCATCTACGGATGTGCATCAGCACCCTGGAAATTCTCGGTAACACTCGACCTGATCCACGGGACAAGCAGGCACTGGCGCGTATGCAACTGGCGCTCAAGGCTGAGCATCGGCAGATTCGCGTGCAGTTGGTCGGGATGGCGCGGGCGTTGAGATCCGGGGTAACAGAACGCCTGGAGCGAGTAAGCCACATTGCTGGCGGCGAACCTGCGCCCGATACGCCGGTGTACAGCGCACTGGATGGGTATCGGCTATTGACGCTGCAATTGATGGCAAATGTAGAGGCGATGCGCGAGCGGTTGGCCAAGAGCGCGGGACGCTGGGGGATTTGAGGAAAATCCCATCGCGGGATGGAGAAGCGGGACGGACTTACTCTATGAATAAATCCGTCCCGATTATTGCTTTACCTGAGCCCAACACCCAGGCCTTGACTACCGACCCACTGCTTGATTGTTGCTTCGCCCCCGGTGTTTATATTCCTCCCGTAGTAGTAACTGAAAAAGAGGAAGCTATGTGAGAACGTACTTGACCAGTACATGAAGTTCCCCATCGGCCACCGATTGCCATACGCATTGCTCAGGTCGCGCAGTTCGTAGATATTGGCCACGCGTACCCCCTGCCGGCTGGCCGAATTGATGATGTCGGTGTAAGTTCCGCTTCCCAGGCCGTAGCACTGAACAACGCCCCCAACCGACACCGTGTAACTCCTGGTTTGTGGCGGCACCGAGTTATCGCGAACACTGATCGTTGTCCAGCCATTGCCCCGCACACTCACGAAGCCGCCCTGTGTCACGACTGCAACCCCGGTGTTACTCGACGAATAGACATACCCGCCTGTACCTCCCGAGGCGGTGCGGGTAATTGAGTTACCCGCGTTAAACGCCGGCAATATATTGGGATTTCCGGGAATCAGATAGGTACGTCCCGTCAAACTGACCGGTGTTTCCGGGAAGACAAGCGGCGCGGTATGTACGATGGTGTACTGAGTTGTGGGGAATACAACGGCTGCGGACTTATCAGAACTGCCGTCAAAGGTCACAAACACCGACACCACGACCGCTGCATTGTTCTGCAGACTCAGCAGCCAACTGCGCAATACGGGTTTGTTCACAAGCCCGTTGGCCATTTCAATGGAGGTGATCGGGTAGGCCACCAAGACCTCCAGTGGAGCAACACCCGAACTGCTCAGGGTTACCCAGACACGCTGCCCGGTACGACTCAAGCGCCATTTAGCCAAGCCCAGCGAGGCATTACCGCTCATGCTGGAAGGTCTCAGTGCTCCTCCTTGGGCAACACCATCGATCAACGCGCGTGGTAACTGACCGGGCTGGATAGTGGCGACCGTGACCTTTTGTTCATCGGACTCACCCGTGCCACCGCGCCCAAGCTCTGTTGTGTATTGCAGAGAAAAAACGCTGTTTACGCTTTGGGCAAGTACATCATTGGAGATGTTAAAGGTAACAGTGCCGCCCGCCAGGCCGTCCTGTGTCCCGACTTCAATAACGACGCCACTTGCCAGGATCCAGTACAGGGTAATGCGGTCCGTTCCGCCAACGTTCATGTTGTCGTAACTCACCAGCACCTGGCACTTGTTTTCGACGACCACCGGATCAATCGTCACCTCTGGTTCATCAACCGGTACAGAGTCTTTGATTCGAGGATGGGGATACGTGTTGACCACAAGTTGGACCATGTGATGTCGGACTTCGAACAACACGGCATTGGCCAAGTCTCCACTATGGTCGAAGGTGACCCAGAAACGGATCGTCAACTCTGACCAATCCTGCAAGTTACGCAAAGCCAGTACCGGGGTTTCGCTGGTGATGCCATTGATGACCTCCGTCCCATCGACATCTCGCCCCCGATAAACTTCGTTGACATAGGTATTCCCGTTATTGCGAATACCGTCATAGCGCAACCACATGCGCTGCCCCTGGTTTGCATAGATCCAGGGCGCGACACGGGTTTCGTCAAAGTCCTGGAGCAATGGCACTTCCAACACAGCGTTGTCGCCAATGCTGTCGATCAATGGGCCCGCCGGATGAACCAGCGGCAAGAGGTGCAACATCAGAACGGGTGAAGACGTTTCGAAGCCGTTGCGGATGACCTTGAAAAATACTTGGATGGTGCGGCCACTGGGGTGGATGTTGAAACCGATAGGGGTGGTAGGAATCCTGAAATCAATAAAGGTGCCACTCTGGTTTTCCACCAATTCAAAGTGACTTCCAAGTCCAGGAAGACCTTGCCAGCACATTTGAACCTTGTCGGAGGTTTTGATGAACTCATAACGCACCCGCACCGTTGCGCCATCTGGCCAGACCAATGCCGGGTCTAGCTCATCCGGTCCGGTTGTTGCTTGCAGCACCTCAGGCAGGAACAACTCTCCAAGTGCGGTGCCTACCGTGACCACTACCTCCTCAGAGTATTGAACGACGTCGAATCGCTGCCGCAAGTAGCTGACCGTAAGCGTGCCGTCGAGGTTTTCGACAAACAACCGCCGGGCGATATCAGCAATAAATGGGTTGCTTGACACGCCCACGATGTACTCAACAGTTTCCCTTCCCGTCAGCGAGCCGATGAATTCAACAATGACGATGTCCCCGGATCTGAACTCATCCTGCAATTCAAGGGTGCCGACACTGCCAAGATGCGCAGGGTCGATGTTGCCATTGACGGCCTCCTGAATGATTGGCGCGCGCAAGTCTCTGGGTGGGCGGCCTATCTGCACCCACAAGCGATCCGACTCACGGCTGCCTGCAGCATCAGATACGACATAGTGAATATTGGTATCACGCAGCCCTTCGAAAATGGAGTAATCCGGATGGAGGAAATCCCGCAGCCGTGGATGATTCCCCGCTACACGTGAACTTGACCGGCGCTCAACACTGCCGTCCGGGTAGTGCGCAGAGATCTCGACTTTCAGTTCGTCCCCGGCATTGCCTGGTGGTTGGTAATCAGGCATCCGCGTGGTGATGTAAGGTAGATCCGCCGGGATTGATGGGCCGTGCGCCTGGTCAACCGAGGGCTTGGGCAATTCGAAACGAACCCCGGCCACCGTGTAAGTTGATGTTCTGGAGGATAGGTCATCCTCCCCTACTCTTTCCCGCACATACGACACCGAGATGGTGCTCTGGATCAGCGACCTGACAAATTCGTTATGTATCGGGAACTCTAGGAATACATGCAGGCGAGTGACTTCCTGGCGCATTGTCAAGTGGACGTACTCACCGTCGACCGTCGTACCCTGGACCGTCAGCACAATAAAATCGCCGACAATAAAAGGCCCAGTGCGCAAAACCGCGACTTCGGCAGTCGCCGGTGCTCGGCCAAGCGCGTCGGCATCCAGGACCATCGTTGGCTCATCGGCTTCGATGATGATGGGCTCATCCAGCAATGTAAGGTTCAGATCCACTTTCACAGGTACAGGTTTGCACCATGGCTGCAACTCGCCAGAGCGATTGCGCACCTCATCGTACAAAAAGAACTGCACGGAAAAATGCCCCGAGTCGGCAAAGTGCAAAAACTCTCGATCAATATGAAAAACCAGATCCTGTCCTACCTGGTCCTCCGTGATCGGCGGAACATCAAACCTGTGTGCCCCCCAGTAGAACATGACCAAGTCATTGACCCGCATATGCTCCCAGTGTTTGATCGTGGCGGTAATGCCACGGGCCGCCACAACGGAGTCAATAAGAGTATCCGATAGCATTAGTATCAACTTTGAATGCCACATCTCAATGGGCCGCTCATCGGCCCCCCCTGGTCGGGTGTTCTTGATAAACACGCGCTGGGGTGCGGATGTGCTGAGCCGCCCGCTACCAATCCGTTCAACTTCTCCATATACATCCGATACAAAGCCCAACGGAACGTTGGGGATGGTCAAGAAAACCCGGCTGTCGCCGATGTTTGCTGACGTCACCTCTCCCTGTTTCAGGCATATCCCCGCCATATAGATCCGATAGCTGTCCCCCACATTGATTTCGTCCCAACGCTCGAAGGCATAGGTCAAGCCTTCCTCCAGGTGACGGATACCCACACCGTAGGCAGCCCCTTCCACAGGGATTACCGGTGCTGGTGAGGTGTAGGGCGGATCAAGATCTTCCACCACCCAACGCGGCTGATCTGGAGAGAGTGAAGTGTCGCTATCAGCACCTTCGGATGTTTGGAGGAGAGTCCCTTGGGCTAACTCAGGACTTTCCTGCGCCTCCACATTCTGAGGGGGAGCGGCTGGTTTTCTAGGCATGATTTCTCTCCAGGCGTAAGGCGTGCGGAAGAACACGCCACTGGAGAAATCAAACGCTCGCGGTGCTCCAGCGTCTAGCTGTCAAAGTTGACAGTAGCGACGAGTGGTCAGAGCCGTATTGCAGATAAATTTGCCCACATTTTTTCTTACATTTTTTTCACGTTTTATTCACATCCGCAAACGTAAGGTGAAGCCTCATCCGTTACAAATGTTGCATATCAAGCCCGCCGCCCCAGCGGGCTTTTTTTTGCGCGCGATTTGATCAGAACAGCACCGCCAAACTTGTGCGAGCACCTGTTGAGCCTAGCGCAGGCGATAGAGCCGACTCGATATGCCGGCGAAGCCGAGTCGCCCACCACTCTTGTCAAAAGTAAATAAGCTATTGATTTTAAATAACTATATTTTACTTAGATGGCCGTACTTGTGTGGCGAGCGGGCTTGCCACGAGAGGTAGTGGGGACTACTCCATTTGATTGCGACGGGTTCAGCGGGCGACTTTGCTGCTCGCCGGCAGTGCCGACTGTTCACGAATCGCTCGCTGGGTATCGAGTACCCGCCCCAGCGCCGTTTCGGCTTCCGGGCTTTGCTGTGGCACACGAATGGCCGCCGAGACCAGCGTGATCAGCTTGGCCATGACTTCCGCGTCGGTCGCCGGGCGTCCCAGGCTCATGGAGTTCATCAGCAGGCGCAGCTCGGTGCCGGCCATCACCCCGGAAATCGCCTTGAGGGCAAATTGCAGGCGCACCCCCAGCTCATTGCGCGGCAGATCGGGCAACGCCAGGGCGAAGGCTTCGAAGAAGCGCTGGAACACCGGCTGGTAATGGACCTTGAGGTATTCCTGGATGAAGGGCGAAGTGTCGCTGTAGACCCGACCCAGGAACCGGATGAAGGAACGCCCTTCGCCGCTGGCCGGATCACTGCGCTCCAGGCCCATGGCCGGGGCGAACAATACGCCGAGCAAGGTATCGCAATCGAGCGGGCCGTCAGACTCTGCTTCGCAGCGGGCGAGCAACTCCAGGCGCTGCTCGTTGAGCGGCTCCAGGCGTTGCATCAATAACGTTTTCATCAGGGAATCCTTGTCCCCGAAGTGATAATTGACCGCGGCGAGATTGACCTGGGCCTTCTCGGTGATTTGCCGCAACAACACGGCGTCGTAGCCGTACTTGATGAAGAGAGCCTCTGTCGCATCCAGCAGTCGAGTCTTGGTTACATTTGGAGCGCTGAGTTTCTTCGCGACCATATAAGTTCCACGGAGGAAATATGTTTTAAAAAAAAATTTGATTTTTTATACCGGGGCGGGTGTCCGAAAGCAAGTAGTGACAGTGCGCCATACTATCCAAACCCAGGGCGGGTCGCCCTGTAAACGTTCCCCCCAGGGTGGGCCCAAGCGTTTTCCAAAGGCCAGAATCGGTTCCATAACCAGAAAAACCCGCTCTATCTCTGTGGCTGGCGAAGCCGCTGGATCACGGTTACTATTCAAACAATGTTTTTAAAAGAAGAATAAAAACCAGTTGCTGGCAGCCGCGGTGCGGTTCCTGAACATGTTTCAAATATTTTCAGGGATAGGCCGGATTGCCGCAGCGCAAGGCGTAGTCATGATGACAGATACCCCAACGCTCCCAGGCTTCATTTCCCTGCAAGGCATCGGTAAAAGCTATCAATTGGCTGGCCAGCACCTGGCCATTCTCAACGACGTCAGCCTGTCCATCGCCCGTGGCGACAGCTGCGGCATCCTAGGCGCATCCGGTTCCGGCAAAAGTACCCTGCTCAATATCCTCGGCCTGCTGGACCTTCCGGACTGCGGCGCCTATCGCTTTGCCGGCCACGACATTTTCAACGCTACACCGGACCAACTGGCCGCGCTGCGTAACCAGCAGATCGGGTTTGTCTTCCAGAGCTTCAACCTACTGCCGCGTCTCAGCGCCCTGGACAATGTCGCCCTGCCCCTGGCTTATCGCGGCGTGTCGCGCCAGGAATCGGTAGTGCAGGCCCTGCATATGCTGGAGCAGGTTGGCCTGGCCGACAGGGCTCATCATCGCCCCGCCGACCTGTCCGGCGGCCAGCGCCAGCGGGTGGCGATTGCCCGGGCACTGGTAGGCGCGCCGGCGGTGATTCTGGCCGACGAACCCACCGGCAACCTCGACAGCCACACCGCCCAAGACATCATGGACCTGCTGCTGGCCCTGAACCGCGAGCAAGGCGTCACGCTGATCATCGTCACCCATGATGCGCAGATCGCCGAACGCCTGAATCGCCAGATCCTGGTACGCAACGGCGTGGTTCATCAGGCAGAGTGCGTATGAGCCTGCGGGTCGAACAGAGCCTGAGCCAGTTGCTGCACGAAGCATTTGTCAGCCTGCGAACCCTGGGCAAGCGCTCCATCCTGGCCTTGTTGGGGATTGTCATCGGCAGTTCATCGGTGGTCGCGCTGATCAATATCGGGCATAACGCCGCCGAGGATGCGGCGATGATTTTCAAGGACATGGGCACCGATACCCTGGTGGCCCAGTTCCCGCCCAAGGGCAACAGCACCGCGAAAATGCCCACCAGCCTCAACCTGCAAGCCGTGCGCCAGGCCGTGCCGGGCATCCTCCACATCGGTGCCATTTCCTCGTTCAGCGGGCCGGTCATCTTTCATGGTCGCACCACCAACGCCGGCTTGATTGGCAGTACGCCTGGCCTCAAGGATGCGATGCGCCTGGTGCTGCGCGAAGGCCGCTTCCTGTCCGAGTTCGATAACGGCGAAACCTACGCCGTGGTCGGCGACCAGATCGCCCAGGCGTTGAGCACGCCCGGCGACCCACTGCGCCTGGGTGACCGGGTGCGGGTCAACGACTACCTGTTCTTGATCATCGGCATCCTGCAGAACCAGCCGCGATCAATGCTGATTCCGGTGCAAACCAACGACTCACTGTTTATCCCGGCGCCTGGCATGCGCCGCATCTATTCTGCGCCGCAGGTTGGCAGCGTGATCCTGCGCGCGTCCGCCGGCCAGGACATGGAGCGTATCGCCGCCGACGCCACCCACGCCTTGGGCGCTCAACTCACAGACCACACCGTCGAGATCCAGATCCCCCAGCAAATGATCGACGGCATGACCCGCCAAAGCCGCACATTCGCCTATCTGTTACTGGCCCTGGGAGCGATCTCCCTGGTGGGTGGCGGCGTCGGCGTGATGAATGTGATGCTGATGAACGTCTCGCAACGGCGCCGGGAAATCGGCATTCGCATGGCCCTGGGTGCGCGCCAGCGCGATATTCGCAACCTGTTCCTGCTCGAAGCCGTCACCCTCACCGCCGTCGGTGCGCTGTGCGGTGCGGTGCTGGGCATGGGCGCGGCTTATCTCTACGCCTGGCTGTCGGGCTGGCAGTTTGCCCTGGCCGTGTCGGCCCTGCCTCTGGGGGTGGGCAGTACGTTGCTGGTGGGGTTGTTTTTCGGCCTTTACCCGGCCGTCTCGGCGTCTCGCTTGCAGCCGGTGGAGGCCCTGCGCGATGAATAAACCCTGGCTGTTGCTGATCGCTCTGGTGAGCCTGCCCTGTGTGGCCGCCGATATCGTGATCCGCCCTTCGGCGCCGACCACCACACGCAGCGGCTATGAGCGCAGTGTCTCGCTCAATGCCCAACTCACCACCCTGACCCTGGGCGATGCGGTGTACCTGGGCCTGCGCAACAACCCGGCGATTCGCAGCGCGTACCTGCAACGGGTGGCACAGAAATTCGACCTGCGGGTGGCCGAAGATGCCTTCAACCCCAAACTGGTGCTCAACAGTGCCTACCGCACCACCCAAGGCAGTGACGACCGCGCCCGGAACGCCAACCTGGCGCCCACCACCAGCTTGCTTGGCGAATACGGCACTCGGCTGAGCATGGGCTGGACCCAGCAACTGAACAACGCCAACCGCGCCGGGCGCTACCGCAGCGACGGCCTGGACCTGGCCATCATCCAACCGCTGATGCGCGGTGCCGGTTGGGACGCCACCACCGCACCGCTGCGCTTGTCGCGCCTTTCCGAGCAGGCCAACCGCTTGAACCTCAAGGCCAACGTCGCGCAGACCATCAGCCAGATCATCGCCACCTACCGCGAATTGCTGCGCGCCCAGGAGCAACTGAGCATCGCCCAGGAAGCGCTCAAGCGCTCCAACACCTTGCTGGAGGTCAACAAGGCGTTGATCGCTGCCGGGCGCATGGCCGAGTTCGAAATCGTCCAGACCGAAGCCGACATTGCCTCGCAACAACTGGGGGTCGAGGAAGCCCAGAACCAGTTGGACATGAGTCGCCTGTCGTTGCTGCGCCTGCTGGCCTTGGACCTGGCCACACCGATCCGCGCCACCGAAGCCCTCGAAGCCTCGCCGATGGCGATCGACAAACGCGAGGCGTTCAACCTGGCGCAAACCCAGCAGCCCGAATACCTATCGGCCCTGCTGGGCAGCCAACAGGCCGACCTCAACCTGGTGCTGGCCAAGGATTCCGGGCGCTGGCAGGTCGACCTGGTGGGCGGCGCCAATCAGATCCGCGCCAATACCGATAACGATGCAGGCAGCACCAGCAATCGGCGCTGGGACAGTTATGCCGGCGTCCAGGTGCGCATTCCCATCGGCGATATCAGCACCCGGCAGGCCGAAGTCCGCGCGCGGGTGGATGTGGAGAACCAGGCCATCTTGATCACCGACGCACGCCAGGAGCTGGAGCGCAGCGTCAATAACGTGGTGCGCGACCTCGGCACCCGCTGGCGCCAGTATGAAATTGCCCAGCGGGCCGTGGAACTGTCGCGGCGCAAGATCGAGATCGAGCGGGACAAACTGGGCGCCGGGCGCTCCACAAACTTCCAGGTGTTGAGTTTCGAAGCTGACTTGCGCAGCGCCGAAAACTCCCGCCTCAATGCGTTGATTGCTTATCTGAATGCCCAGACCCAGCTCGACCTGACGCTGGGCATGACTTTGGAAAGTTGGGAAATCGCCCTCAATGACTACTAAAAAAGCCCTGCTGGGCGCTGGACTGCTGATATTGCTGGGCGCTGGCGCATTTGCGCTGCTCAGCCGCCCAACGCCTGCCGCCGACCAGGCCGCCATGGCCGAGCAGTGGCTTGAGATAAAAAATGATGCCCTGGTACACCAGATTGGGCTGGTGGGCAGGATCGAACCCGACACCACCATTACCCTCACGGCCCCCTTCGACGGCAACGTGCAAGCCAACCTGGTGGAACAGGGCCAACGGGTCGAGGCCGGCCAGGTCCTGCTGCGCATGGACCCCGCTACCCTTGAAGTGCAACTGCGTGAAGCGTTGTCTACCCAACTCAAGGCCCGGCGCACCGTGCAGGAAATGCAGGACTGGGACGCCAGCCCCACGGTCAGCCGCGCCCGACGCGGCCTGCGCACCTCGCAAATGAGTGCCGACAACACCCAGCGCAAACTGCTTGAAAGCGAGAACCTGTTCAAGCGCGGCATCATCCCGCGCAACGAATTGGACGACCTCAAGCAACAGGCCCAGCAGCAACAGTTGGATCTGGCAGCCGCGCGCAGTGAACTGCAACAAGCCCTGGACCAGGGCAAGGGTGAGTACCGACAGATTGCGGATATGGAGTTGACCAACGCCACGGTCAAGTACGAGGCCCTGCGCAAGCTGCTCGAAGGCCAGGAGGTCAAGGCCCCGTTTTCCGGGATTGTCGTGCCCCCACCGGGCAGCAGCTCCCCCCAGGGCGGCAGCAACAGCAACGTACCGGTGCAAGCGGGAAGCAAGGTCAGCCAAGGCCAGGTGCTGTTCGGGCTGGCCAATATCGAACGCCTGAAAATCGTTGCCAAAGTCTCTGAACTGGATATCAACCAGCTGCATCAGGGCCAGCCGGTGGAAGTCATGGGCGACGGTTTTGATGGCGAGCGCCTGAGCGGTTCCGTCAGTGTGGTCAGCGGCCTGGCGATCGCCAATGACAGCCAGGGCAGCGCGCAATTCCCGGTGACCCTGGCCATTCCAAAATTGACCGATAAACAGCTGCAACGGGTCCGCCTGGGCATGAGCGCGCGCCTGACTATCGTGACCTATAACAATGAGCAGGCGATCATCGTCCCGGCCCAGGCGATCAGGCATGAGGCAGGCGGGCTTTCGGTGGAATATCGGGCAGCCATGAACAAGCCGGTGGAACGGGTGAAAATCACCACGGGACAATCGACTGCCCTAGGGGTGGAAGTGTTTGGGCTCCAGCCTGGGTTTATCAAAACTGTCTTGTGAATCCTTTTGTATCGTGCCTAAAAACACTTTAGGAACTTACCTACATCAGCATAGGAAACTTACCACGCCATAAAATATTGTAAAAAAATACTCCTTAGGAAAGTATTGTCATCCGTTTTGCCTTGGGCGACAGGTGCGCAATATGAATCGTTATTCAAACATCAAAAAAATGGTGGCTGGCGGTGATTTATTTTGGAGTCGAACACAAGAAGCCCGAATGAGCGGAATTGTCGCCGACAATCTCGGTGACGGCTTCATGCAAGTCGATGGTGACCCATTCATAAACATGTGCTCTTACTCCTACCTCGGCTTGGACTCCAATATAGAAATTTTGAAGGGAGCAATAACGGCACTAGACTCGTCGCAAACCTTAAACTCATCCACATCCCGTGTCCGAATTTGTTTACCGCTATTGGAAGAGGCAGAGCTTGCACTGTCAGATCTGTTTTCCGTCCAGGTGCTGACTACAGTTTCATGCGCTTCAGCCGCCGCAGCAATGCTTCCATTACTCGCCGCAGGTTTATTCACACAAAACATCCCCCCGCTAATGATTTTTGACCAGTCCGCGCACTTCTGCTTGAGTTTGATGAAAGCCGTTTGCGCAGATGAATCCGAAGTAGTGACAACACCGCACAATGACTTAAACTTTCTGGAAGACTGCTGCAAACAAAAGCAACGGGTCGCTTACATCGCGGACGGCGTCTATAGCACGGGAGGATCCGCCAATGTATCGGAGCTTATGAGCCTGCAAGACAAGTACGGTCTATTTGTTCTATATGACGAGGCTCATGGCCTGTCGGCACAGGGTACAAATGGCTGCGGATTAGTTCTCAATACAATGGGCACACTAAATAGTAACACCATGATCATCGCATCATTGAACAAGGGCTTTGGTGCATCGGGCGGGGCGATCCTCTTTGATTCGTCGATTAGCAAATCAAATTTATTGCGGTTTGGCGGCCCTCTCTCTTGGTCCCAACGAATTAACACAGCAGGTTTGGGTGCAATTATCGCGTCCGCAAAGATACATAGATCCACAGAACTGCAACACCTGCAAAACAGATTGACGACCAACATCCAACTGTTCGATACACACATCAAGACCACCTTGGCAGGAGATGGATTACCTATCAGGTTGATTCCCATGAGTGATGAGCAACATGCAATCACCACCGCAACAAAACTCATGGAGCGTGGATTTTATACATCGCCGCTATTTTACCCTGTCGTTCCCAAATCAACTCCAGGCCTCCGCGTCATGCTCAGAGCAAACATGGCCTCAGACGACTTAAAACAGTTTTGCACAGCGGTAAACTCAATGCTGTAGATGCAACCCCGCACATTAGGACGTCGTGACAAAAGGAATTTACATGTCATCATCCCCCCAGCAAGTACTCCTACTCGCGTGTTGCACGACCATAATTGCCCAGCTTGGTATAACACTATATATACCTGCAACAACCCAACTCGCCTCGATACTGAATACAGAAGAGACGGAAAGCTATAAAGTTCTACTATTTTATTTGGGCGGCGCTGTAGTACCGATAGTATTTATGTCACGCCTTATTCGCAGTTTCGGGCGCCACACTGCAATTCTCGTTTGCTGCGCGACTTTATTCGTCGGTAGCGTGCTGTCCTTATTCAGTTTGGGCTCCGAAGTGTTCTTTTTCTCCCGGCTCATGCAAGGCATAGGTGCTGGCGGAGGAGCTCTGATCGGCAGAGCACTGTTAACGGATATCTCATCAGGGGCAGCCCTTGCGAAAAACCTGTCTGTATTATCCTATTCATTTATTCTTGCGCTTATCGGCGGGCAAGTAGTAGGCGGCTTTCTGATATCAAGCCTTAACTGGATCGCTCTGCCATACCTAATGATCATCGGATTGATACTTACCTACGCACTAGCTTTTAAAATACGCACCCACCTTTACAAACTAGACGCCGTGGAAAAAGAATCCGCATTAACGCCAAACTACTACTCCACTGCAACCCAGCCCAGTTTTTTTCTACCTGTCATTTTAGGAGGGTGCGGCTATGGTATTTTTATTATCTATCAAGGTATCGGAGCGTATGTATTTCACTCTAATTTCCGTTGGAACAGCGCCGATTACGGCACATTCGGCTTGTGGTTGGGCCTGGCTTATTACTTAGGCGCACTGACTGTAAGGCGAGCCTTGACTGTTGTCAGTGTTTGCCAATTATCAATTTTTGGCGCATGCCTATTAATCGCTTCGAGCAGCGTGTTGTTTCTGGCCGCCTGGCAAAACATGTCAATCCACTTGGTTGTTGGGACCTATCTGGTTATTTGGTACGCCCAAGCAACACTCTACCCATGTGCAGCAGCCATGGCAGTAAGCAGAATACCCGGCGCCCACCCAATGATGCTGTTTAGTTTCCTACAACAATTGGTAGCGTTAATATTTGGTGCTCTTGCGACTTTTTTTATCCCTTACGGCATTCAAACTGTGGCACTGCTCACCGCATGCCTGGGTGGACTTGGTGTACTCACCACACTGCTCATTCTGAAAAGAGAGGCTTGATATGGACATATTGACTAGAAGTTGGCTATGCATGCCCGCCAGCCAAAAGCATATAGAACGGACAATTATTGAGTCTAGCGCCGATATCGTATTATTGGACTTGGAAGACTCAGTCCCAATGTACAAAAAACAATTTGCACGAGAACAACTTCTGGCATTGGACCACTCTATCCACAATCGGCGCAATCTAGCGATAAGAGTTAACGCACTCACCAAACCAGAAGGCATCAGAGACTTGGTTTTCTTGTTAGACCACAACATTATTCCCGAATATTTGATCATCCCCAAAGTAGAGTCAGCCGGAGAACTGAGAGTCCTTAATGAACTGATATCCGCTACTGGCCAACGAGTAAAAACCTTTGCAATCATCGAAACTTTAAAGGGATTGCGCTGCATCGAATCCATTATCAATGAAAGAACAAACCTGCGCGGCTTGATTTTAGGTAGCGCTGACCTCTCCTCGGAGATCAATTTCAAAATCGCAGAGCGCGCGCTTACCCATATAAAATGCGATATAGCCATCGCTGCCCTCAGCATGGGGCTAATGGTAATTGATTCGCCCTGTTTTAAACTGAACAACGAAAAAGCGCTTAGAACAGAAATTGAAACAGCGAAAGAATTTGGCTATTCCGGAAAAATCGCCATTCATCCAGCTCAAGTAGAACTGATAAACAAATTATTTACCCCGACAGCAATCGAACTGAAAAAAGCACGAGCAATTATCAAATGCCTCGAAGCTGCGGGCCCAACGACAGCCATATCCACCTTAGATGGGGAAATGCTAGGCCCTCCTTTCGAAATCATGGCCCGCAGGCTTTTGAAAATTAACGAATCGCTCTCAAGAACCAATAGGAAGCCAGCATGAACATCAACCAATCGCTCCCCGGCAGCAAGGCATTAAGCAAACTAACCAAAGTTGGGCCCGGACGCTATCGTGAGGATCATGGGCTTGGCTTTGACGACTTTATTATTGGTGACATATTTGAACATCGTCCAGGCCGTACGGTGACAGAGGCGGATAACGTCTGGATGTCGTTAATCTGCATGAATAACCATCCTGCCCACATCAATGCAGAATATGCGAAGCAAACCGAATTTGGACAAATACTGGTATCAAGCCTGGTGACCTTTTCGATAGTCGGTGGGATGAGCCTGGCGAGCACGAGCGCAAAGGCAATTGCCAATTTAGGCTGGGATAATGTTCGTCTGGTAGCCCCTGTATTTGTCGGCGATACATTGTATGCAGAAAGCGAAGTCATCCACAAACGTCCCTCTGCCAGTCGTCCCGGACAAGGCGTAGTAACAGTGCGAACAAAGGGGCTCAAGGCAAATGGACAAATATGTTTATCCTACGAGCGCAGCTTTCTGATCACTCTCGACCAAGTACCCTTGGCATGAGTAGCCTATGAAAATATTAGATGAGGTCTTGATAAAAAACACCATCAGTATGGAAGAGGCGATTGACGTACTTCGTGAAAACTATCGTCAATACAACAGCTCAAACGACAGTAACCCAACACGAACTATCGTGAGAGTCCAGGAGAAACATGCAACGTTTGGGGTAATGCCCTACTACTCTCATTCTCACAATCTATTTATGGTCAAGATTGTTTCTCATCATTTGCTCAACAAAGCCCATGGACGAACATCTATAAGTGGAGTGATCGTTATACAGGATGGCGCTACAGGGCAGATAAAAGCCCAAATGGATGCAGCAGCCATTACCGCGCTACGCACAGGCGCCACTGCAGGATTGGCGACTGATTTGCTGGCAATGGCCCACTCTAAAAAAGTTGCCGTCATCGGCGCAGGTGCTCAGGCAATGGCCGTATTTGAGGCTGTATTGAGCGTCAGAAAGATAAACCAGGTGGCCGTATGCTCTACAAGCAGGGCAAGCACAGAGCGTTTTATAGCTGACGCAAAAAATCGGTTCTTACGTGAAATTGAATACATCAGCCATCATAGCGCCCGCCAGGCAGTCTCAGGCGCCGACATCATCTGCACGGCGACCACCTGCGCAGCCCCTTTGTTCTCCGCCTGCGACGTAGTAAAGGGGGCCCATATAAACGCGGTAGGCAAGCACACACTGGTGTCGCGTGAGTTCCCGTTGGAGCTTCTGCATCGAGCTATCTTACTGGTGGAGGATAGAAAAGCTGCAATTGAAGAGGCTGGGGATTATCACCAAAACTCAACATCCATTGTTGACATGCTGAACAGCCAGTATGCAGCTCACCAAGGCGAGACCACGATTTTTTCTTCGGTAGGGACGGCTTTTCAGGACGCGTGCATCTGCATCGCAATCCTGAAGAAGTTAAAGCTGGTAAGCGAAGTTTGAAGATATTACGAGGCTCCTAATCGGCATGCCAGTGCCTTAGCCTGGATTGCCACATCCGTCACCGCCGTGCTTTCCCACCACATGCCGCGCAGCGGTGGGCCCATGGCGAAGAGTCGCTCACTGGCCACGCCCTGTGCGTCCAGCACCGCACCCGATGCATCCGCCGCAATCCCCAGCGCCAGTGGCCCAGGCTGGATCAAGCCTCGCGCCAACAGCTGCTGGGGCAGCGGGCGGGCCACACGGCGCCAGTCGTATTCGATCCCGCTGGAGTTGATCAGCGCTGCACCACTGACCTGCGTGGTGTGTTGCTCGCCACGCCGGCGCAGGCGCAGGGTCACTTCGCCGTTTAGCGCGGGCTCCAGGCCCTGGAACGATGCCGCCTGGATCCGCAGGCGCCCTTGCTTGTGCAGCCGCGCCACCAGCTCGGCGCTCAGCGGCGGCGAGCGATGGTGATGGCTCTCCCACCAGGGCCGAACATGGCGCACGAACTGGCGTTTCTGGCGTTCGCTGGCCTGGCTCCACAAACGGCCGATATGGGCGCGCACGGTATCCAATGGCGCTTGCCAGTCAATGCCCAGTGCCTGGGCTCCCTGGCATTGGCGGCGCACTTCCCGCAGCAATTGCAGCGGGCTGCGCAGGCTGTGATCTTCAGCGAGAAAGTCCGGCCAGGTCGGTGGTTGCCGGCGCACATGGGGCAGCAGGCCATGGCGCGAAAAAATCTTGATCGGCCCACGATGAGCGGCCTGCTCCAGGGACACCACGGCATCGACCATGGTCAAGCCGGAACCAATGATCAGCACCGTGGAGTGTGGGTCCAGTTGGGTCATGCCGCGCACGTCCCACGGGTCTACCGCCGCCGCATTCAGGCCGCTGGACTGGGTTTGTGGCGTGCGCGCCGCCGGGAACATGCCGGTGGCCAGTACCGCCTGGGCGCCCTGCAGTTGCTGGCCGTCATCCAGGGTCAGGAGTACACCGCCCGGCGCCACCTGCAGGTCGACTACCTCGGCGCGAACATGCTCCAGCGTCGACGCAGACCCCGCCCGAGCCTCTGCCAGGCGCTGTTGCGCGTACAGGCCGAAGATCCCCCGGGGTGGGAACAGCTCGCTGACGGGCACGTGCTGCTGGTCGGACTCCGGCCAGCCGCCGGCAGCAATGTAGTCGGTCAACCACTGGGTCAAGTCATCGGCGTTGTCCGGGTCTACGCTCATGCGCGCGGCATTGCCATTGAGCGTGTGCCCCAGCTCCACCGCGCTATAGGCTTCACCCCGCCCAAGTTCCGTGCGCGGCTCGATCACCAGGATCTGCCGTGTGCCAGGCAAACGCAGCAACTGCACGGCCAGCATGGTGCCGCTCAGCCCCCCTCCGATGATCAGCACATCGGCGTTGCGAATGGCCTTTGTCGCCTGTCCGCGTTCGGTTTCACTCATGAAAATGCGCCCTTACTGTTTGCCCGGATGAATATCATGCCAATTGCTTTGCGCCCAAAATCCGTTGCGTCGCCGTGTGACGTATTGCCCGATCATGCACTATCGCGTTTCAGTTCATCCAGCCATTGGGCGCCTTGGCGCACACCGGAGGCCTTGGCCGCTGTTGAGCCATTGTTCGAGTAACACCGCCAGGCCACCTTGCCAGCGCGTGCCCTCCTCGCTCCATAACGCGGTTTCGCCGGCGGGTTGCCACCAGCGATTCAGGCGCTGCAGCGGCTCCGCCGGGCCGAGCAATCGAGTGAAGGCGACCACCTCACTACCCGGTACTTGCTGGTCGCTGATCAATACCTGCGGTACGGCGCTGCTGCCCACGACCGTGAGCCAATGCTGCAGCTGCTGGCAGTCCGGGACATACGCATGGGTTGGGCGCAGCCGCCAGATTTGCCCGTGCAGCGCACTGGGCTCAAGGGTGTCAGCCAGCGTCAACACCTGCCCGCCAGTGGCCTCGGCCGCCAGGGCCAGCAGCAACAGATTGGGCTCAAAGGCCCCACTCACCAGCAGCCGCGAGTATTGGCCAAACCCGTGCTGGCGCAAACCATCGGCCAGGCGTTCGACATCACGCAAGGCGTCGATCCAGCGCCAGGCATACCACCGGCCATGACGCTTGTGGCGCAACGCGCAGTGCAACGGGCGGAACTGGGCCCAGTGCTGCAATTGCTCCAGGGCCTCGGGCAAGCCGGCGACCCACTCGGCGGGCCAGTTCACATCCTGCGCTGGTTTGAGTGTATGCACGCTCATAGGGGACTGCTCCTCTCGTTGGAATGCGCGTGCGGTGGTCCGTGCTCCGCGTTCTTCAGTAGCCAGACCTGCCCCGTTGCAGATGTTGCGCCAAGATTGAAAAGCCCAATAAAACCGCGCATTCAGAGGGCCCCGTGAACATTTCACACCTGGGGAAACCAGCAAACTGTTGATTGACTGTTGGCTGGCGAACAGCGGCAGAGCAACGCGCAAGCGCCGTGCACTTTCTCGATTGCGATGAAACTGTTAGCGCCATTAGTGGGTTTTTCCATACGCCGGGAACGCACACCATAAGCCGCAACGCGCCTTTGCCTGCTGATTCCCGGAGTTTTTCATGCACCTCAAGCACCGCTTTATCTGGTCGATCCTGGCCTTGACGATTGCCAGCAACAGCCATGCAGCCCAGAGCCAGCCGTTGCCCAGCGAACAAACCGTTGGCGCCATCGAGCAGGTATTCGCTTTCCACGACGCCATGCCCACCGGCGTCAGCGTTGCCGAGAACGGGCGGATTTTTGTCAACTTTCCACGTTGGGGCGATGCCGTGCCGTTTACCGTCGGTGAGCTGCGTGAAGGCAAGGTCGTGCCCTACCCTGACCTGGCCCTGAACCAGGCCGACCCGAAGGACCCGGCCAAGGGTTTTATCAGCGTGCAGAGTGTGGTGGCCGATGGTCGCGGGCGTATCTGGATATTGGATACCGCCGCCCCCGGCTTCGCATCACCAACGCCGGGCGGCGCCAAGCTGGTGGCGGTCGATCTGGCCAGCAATAAAGTGGTCAAGACCCTGGTCTTCCCGAAAAACGTGATGCTGCCCAGCACCTACGTCAATGACATGCGCTTTGATTTCCGGGTGGGCGATGAAGGTGTGATCTATATCACCGACTCCTCCCTCAGCGGTCCGGGGGCGATCATCGTCATGGACATTGCCAGCGGCACCGCCATACGCCGACTCAGTGGCGCCCCGTCGACCTCGGTAGACCCCAACTTCGTGCCCAAGGTCGAAGGCCAGGTCTTGCAGGTGCGCAACGCCGACGGCAGCACCCGGCCATTTGCGGTTGCCTCCGATGGCATCGCCCTGTCGGCTGACGGCCAGACGCTGTACTTCTGCCCGCTGTCCAGCCGCCATCTGTACTCGGTGCCAACTGCGCTGCTGCGTGATCCTTCGGTCAGCGAAGCGCGGCTCGATATGGCGGTCAAGGACCTCGGGGAAAAAGGCGCCTCCGATGGCCTCGAAGCCGACGCCGCCGGCGCCCTGTATGCCGGCGACTACGAACACAACAGCGTGCGCAAACGCCTGGCAGATGGGCAGTGGCAAACCATCGTCCACGACCCGCGCGTGCTTTGGCCTGACACCCTGTCCATCGGACCGGATGGCTACCTGTACTTCATGGCCAACCAGCTGCATCGCCAGGGCATTTTTCACGCGGGCAAGGATCTGCGCCAGAAACCCTACAGCCTGCTGCGGGTGAAGATTGATGCAGCGCCGGCGCCCACGCGCTAGGCCATGGATCTGTCCTGTTCATGCGTCCCACGCCGCTCAATCATCGTGAAGGAACAACTATGGGTAAAACCACATCAAGGCGTCCGGGTAAAAAGCTGCCTGTGACCCATCAAGACTTCGCCCGGGCCAATATCGCCAACGGCTCACGGCGGGTACGGCTGGGTGTCACGGACCTGTCGTTCCACCGCGCCACGGCCGCGGTAGTCGCCCAGGTCATGCAGCACATGGGCCTGACCGTGGAGCGCCAATATGCCCTGCACGAGGACAACTTCAAACGATTGCGCGAAGGCGCGATCGACATGATTGCCTCGGCCTGGATTCCGTTCAGCCACGGCATCTACAAGCAGACCGTCGATGCGGTGACGCCCACCCGTGAACTGGGCCTGCATTACGAGCCCTATGCATTGTGGGGTGTACCTGACTACGTGAGCGAACAGGAGGTGGCCTCCATTGAGGACCTGCTCAAGCCAGCCGTGCGCGCCCGGATGCACCCGCTGATCCAGGGCATCGGACCTGGGGCGGGGATTACCCGGTTCTCGTTGAAGATCATGGATGAGTACGGCTTGAACCGCGCCGGGTACCAGTTCCGCACAGGCTCCCAGGATGACTGCATTGACGCCTTTGAAGCCCTGTACCGCCAGCAGCGCTGGGGCGTCGTGCCGCTGTGGCATCCGCAGTTCCTGCATCACCGCTATCGCATCCGCGACCTCAGCGACCCCAAGGGTTTGCTCGGCAGCGTCGACCGGGCCGTGCTGCTGGCTCGCGAGGATCGCCTGGCGCTACTGACAACCGCCGAGATCCAGGTGCTGGACAACATTCGCCTGTCGAACGCCATCGTTGCCGAGCTCGACGACGCCTTCAATCGCGGCGAACAGTCGGCTGACGAAGCGGCAAGCGACTGGCTGGCAAGGCACCCGGAAACGTTGCGCCGCTGGTTGGCACCGCTGGCCTGAACAGGCGCGTCTTTAAACGTATTTGAAGATTTCTGAAAAAGCGGCCCCGTCCATCCCCCACCAAAGGGCTGGACGGGACATCCGCGCCGCGCACCTGCGGCAACGCACCCAAGGCTTCAACTAACCAAGAACGGGGACTCAATGATGGACATGGTCACACTTTCCAAACGCCGTTACACCGCCAAACTCTTCGACGCTTCACGCAAGATTCCCAAAGCCACCCTGGAGCCGTTGCTGGAGCAACTGCGCAACAGCCCCTCGTCGGTCAACTCGCAACCCTGGCACTTTGTGGTCGCAGAAAGTGAGCATGCCAAAGCACGTATTGCCAAAAGTGCCGAAGGTGCCTTTGGCTTCAACCAGGCAAAAATCCTCGACGCCTCCCATGTGCTGGTGCTGTGTACCCGAACCCAGATGACCGAGGAGTACCTGCAGGCCCTGCTCAGCCAAGAGGCCAGCGATGGACGCTTTCACGACGAGCAAGCCAAGGCAGGCCAGGACAGAGGGCGGCACAATTTTGTCAACTTGCATCGCTATGACCTCAAGGACGTCCAGCACTGGATGGAGAAACAAACTTATCTAGCCTTGGGCACCCTGTTGCTGGGGGCTGCAGCCCTGGACCTTGATGCCACGCCCATGGAAGGTTTCGACAGCAAGGTGTTGGATATCGAACTGGGTTTGCGTGAGCGCGGGTTTACCAGCTCAGTGGTGGTAAGCCTGGGATATCGCAGCAACGAAGACTTCAACGCCCGCCTGGCAAAATCCCGGTTGCCTGCCCAGGTTCTGTTCGACTTTATCTGATCGCGGTGGCAACCAGCCGGCCAAGCGCATATTCCTGTGGGAGCGGGCTTGCCCGCGATTGTGGTGTACCTGACCCACCGCTATCGCGGGCAAGCCCGCTCCTACAAGGGATAGGCTACGACTTGATCGTCATTATCAATGCTGGATCACCGCCTTGAGCACGGTCTTGAAGGTCTCCAACTGTTCATCGCTGAATTGGCTGAAAACCTTGTCCTGCTGCTCACGGGCGATGGTCCACAACGACTCGGTTTCGTCGATGCCCTTGGTGGTCAGTTTGACCCGCTCCTGATCATCGCGTACCAAGGCCTTGCGCTTGAGGTTGTTGACCGCCTCTTCGATCTCGCGCGCCGGCATTGCTACTTCGCGCTGCAGCTCGGCCAGGCTCAGGCCGGCGTCGTTCTCCAGCACCATCAGCATCCGGGCTTCGCTGGTGCGCAGGCCCGTAGATAATTGACGCGGTTGGTAGCTGGCCTGATAGGCCCGCAGCGCCTGGGTCATCAGGTAGTACAGGTTATGGCTCAGGCGGCCCTGGAAATGGCTGCTCGGTGGCTGGCCTTCCTCGCGCTGGGTCATGCGGGTGTGCGGCAGCACCATGGAATAGGCGCCCTGGTGATACAGCAATGGCGAACGACCGCAGTCGTCGAAGGCAACCACTTTGCCAATCATGATCCAGTGGTCCCCCCCGTCGACCTGCTGGAACTTCTCACACTCAAAACGTGCCGAGCAGTCGGCCAGAATCGGTGCCCCGCCCTCGCCGGCCTGGTACTCGACTTCGGCAAACCGGTCTTCCTTGGGCCGGGCGAAGTTGTTGGACAGGTCGATCTGATCGGCGGCCAGCACGTTCACCGCAAAGTGGCTGGCCGTCTCGAACACTGCATGGCTGGTCGAGCGTTTGTCGATGCTCCACAGGATCAGCGGCGGGTCCAGGGACACCGAGTTGAAGCTGTTGGCGGTCACCCCGACCTTGCGCCCGTGGGCATCAGCTGCGGTCACCACCGTGACACCGGTGGCGAAATTGCCCAGGGCGCGGCGAAATGCGCGGGTATCGAATGCGGTGCTTGGGTTTTCAGTAGACATGCAAGGCTCCCGGGCAGGCCGATGGCCCTGCCCTGATTGTTCTTATAGGTAAAGAGTGGTGGGTCAGACCATTGCCGGGTCCGGCTCCAGGCCCATCAGTTCACGCCCCAGGATCTGTGCGCAAACGTCGTAGTCGGTATAGGCATGCGCCCCAGTGAGGTGAGCGTCGCGGAACAGACGTTGCAGCTCGTTGGTTTCAAACCAGGCGCCGCCGCCCGCCGCTTCCATCAAGCGATCCACCGCCTGGATGCACATTTTGGTGGCATAGCCCTGGTTGGTCCGCCAGAACGCCAGGGTGCCGCGGCTGGGGTATTCATGGCGTTCGCTGTGCTCGGCGATGTCGTCCCAGCTCTTTTCCAGCAACGCCCGCGCGGCGGCCACCTGGTGGGTGGATTCGGCCAGGCGCATCAGCGCCGGTGTCGCAGCGCCGACTGCCGCACCGGTGTAGGCCCGTACGCGGTTTTTGGTTTTTTCACGGAACACGTCGAGCATACGCTCGGCAATCCCCAGGCTGACGGTGGAGAAGCCGCTGGCAAAATACGGACGGTATGGCGCGAAGAAAATCTTGCTGTCGGGGTACAGGCCAAAGCCCGCCGACTTGCCTTCCATCATGTCCTTGGCCTTCTGGATGCGGTGCTCGGGGACGAAGGCCTGGTCGACGATCAAGGTCTTGCTGCCACTGCCGCGCATGCCCACGGCAAACCAGTCGTCACGAATCGTGTAGTCACTGCGCGGCAGCACGGCGAAGCAATAATCCTGGGTGCCTTCGGCGTTTTTGCGGCGAAAGCCCATGATCGCCCATTCGGCATGATCGCAGCCTGAGCTCCAGCCCATCTCGCCGCTGAAGGTCACGCCACCGGGCACTTCTTCGGTACGCCCGAACGGCGCGATGCTGCTGCTGGCGGTGGCGTCCGGGTCAGTGCCCCAGACCTCGTCCTGCAGCTTTGACGGGAACATTGCCATCTGATGGCTGTGAGTACACAGCAGGCTCATGGCCCAAGCGGTACTTGCGCACGAGCCCGCCAACAGGGCGATGCACTGGGCAAATTGCGGCAAGGAGATTTCCATGCCGCCGTATTTCTTCGGCAAGAACGCGCGGTGCATGCCGATGCCCTTGAGCAACGCGATGTTCTCGGCAGGCACGCTACGGTCTTGCTCGGCGGCGAAGGCATTGGCAGCAATGGTGGGCAGGACTGACTTGAGGTCTTCGAGCAGAGGGTTTGGCTTTTTCATGGGTTGTCTCTTTATTATTGGATATCCCCATTCCTGGTGCGTCTGCGCCCTGTTCAAGCCAAAGGCAGGATAAAACAACCGGGAACGTTCGTAATGACGCGACCAGTATGTGGCGCTTGGTCGCAGCGCAAAATGCACGTTCCAAATGGAAGATTGTACTTTCCATGGCCCACAAAAAAGCCGCCGCAGAAACTGCGACGGCTTGGCCGAGGTGGAACAAGATCCAATGGGCGCTGCTTGCCTGCGATAGCTGTGTGTACCTGCCGGAAAAGTAGCGCCTGAACCACCACTATCGCGGGCAAGCCCGCTCCCACACTTGACCGGGTTGGAACGGGATCACTGTGGGAGCTGGCTTGCCTGCGATAGCGTCGTGTGCCTCAGCGATAGCGCTCAAGCCAATGCGCATAAGGCGCCGGCAGGGTCCAGGAGGCCTTGTCCACGCCCAGTTCCTTGGCGGCGAAGTACGCCCAGTGCGGGTCGGCCAGGTGTGCGCGGCCCACGGAAACCAGGTCCAGATGACCGGCCTGCAGTGCCGCTTCGGCCAGTTGCGGCGTGCCGAAACCCCAGGCCGAGGTGACCGGCAGAGCGGCTTCACGACGTACACGCTCGGCAATCGGCCCCATGAACGCCGGGCCCCAAGGGATATTGGTGTCGGGGATGGTGAAGCCAACACTCACGCTCAACAAATCCAAACCGCCGTCCTTGAAGCGACGGGCCAGTTCAATGGATTCCTCCAGGGTCTGTTCGTCACGCCCGTCATATTCGATAACACCGAAACGCGCGGTCAGCGGCAGGTTTTCCGGCCAGACTTCACGCACGGCGGCCAGGGTTTCCAGGAGGAAGCGGCTGCGGTTGTCGAAGCTGCCACCGTAGGCATCGGTGCGCTGGTTGGAGTGTTCGGAGAAAAAGCTCTGGCCCAGGTAACCGTGGGCGAAATGCAGTTCGATCCACTCAAAGCCAGCGTCGCGGGCACGGCGTGCGGCATCGACAAAGTCCTGCTGTACCCGGGCGATATCTTCCAGGGTCATGGCCTGGGGGACTTTCGGCAGGTTCGCACCAAACGCGATCGCCGAGGGTGCCAGGGTTTGCCAGCCTCGGGCGTCGCCGGCGGGGATATGGTCGTCGCCTTCCCATGGGCGGTTGGAACTGGCTTTGCGCCCGGCGTGGGCGATCTGGATGCCGGGCACCGAGCCTGCTGCCTTGATCGCTTGCACCATGGGTACGAAGGCTTGCGCATGGGCATCGCTCCAGATACCGGTACAACCGGGAGTGATCCGGCCTTCTGGGGCCACGGCGGTCGCCTCGACCACCACCAGGCCGGCGCCACCACGGGCCAGGCTGGCGAGGTGGACGTGATGCCAGTCATTGACCATGCCGTCTTCGGCCATGTACTGGCACATCGGCGGAATAGCGATGCGATTGCGCAACGTAACGTCTTTGAGCGTAAAGGGTTCGAACAATGCAGCCATGGGAATGCTCCTGAAACGAGGGTAACGTTTGATTCGATAGTTCGATCTTAATCGAACTATGGTAATCAATGCTAGCCCTGTTATCATTCGTTTCATGCGAGCCTTTAAACATCCCTCCTCTGAAGAATTGACCCTCGAACGCCTGCTCTACGCGTTGAGCGACCCCGTGCGCCTGGACATCGTGCGTTGCCTGGCCGGGGTGGAAGAAGCCAGTTGTGGCGAGTTGGACGGCGGGCGTCCAAAGTCCAGCATGTCCCACCACTTCCGGGTTTTACGGGATGCTGGGTTGGTGCATACGCGCAGCGTTGGCACCACCCATATGAACTCCTTGCGGGCCGATGTGTTGGCCGTGCGGTTTCCTGGATTGCTGGAGTGCATTCTGTCCCAGCAGTGAGGAACTCAGGCGCCCTTTCGGGCGCCATCGCCGGCAAACCGGCGCCTTCGGGTCAGTAGAAATACGCCAGGCGAAACTGCAGCGAATTATCGATCTTCACCCCTTCACGCACTGATGTGTCATGCATCAGTTGCCCCAATACCTGCACCTGTTTGCCCAGCATCGTGGCCACGGTAAAACCCACCGTGCCATTGCTGCGGCTGGTGGCCAGGGTTTCATGGTCCAGCGTCTCGCGGGCGCCCCAATTGTGGCGATAGGAGACCGCCGCGTAAGTCTCTGGGGTGAAGTTGTAGCGCAGGTGGTTGTGCAGTTGCAGCAGCGGATCTTTCTTGGCATCGGTGGCGCGCTGTTCCCCGTAGAACTCCGTCTCGGCAATCACATCCCAGGTGATTTTGTCGGTCAGCCCCTTGATATAACCCACCTGGAAATCCACGGCCCAGCGGTTGCTGCTCAGGGCAAACCCCTGGTTCTTGTCGCTGCCCGTGGGCGCGGTGACAAACGCCGACCACCCCAGATGCTCGTTGTTGGCCAGATCCGCAATGGTCCACACCGTGCCGCCAAACGTGATGTCGCCCAACCCCGAGTTCTTGCTGTCGCTGGCACCGATCTTCTGGTAGCCGAAAGGAATGACGATCTGCGGATCCCAGGTCAGGCCGGTATTGAAGAACTCGGTGAAGTGGATCAGGCGCAACACGCCAACGGTCATGTCCAGGTCAAGGTTGTCGGCGACTTTCTTGCCGCCGGAGTAGACCTTGTCGCCCCGCGGGTTCTGCTGGTACAGCACCACCACATCGGTGCCCTGGGGCAAGGCCGTGTAGTCGCCGGGGTCGGGTTTGACGTCGGCATGGGCCAAAGGCGCCAGGCTGGCGAAAAGTGTGCCGAGGGTCAACGTGCTCAGTGTTTTCATGGCGAGTCCATCTTATTGTTATTGGAGGCAAAGCTTCGCCATGACGACTCCATGGGAAGTCGCCAGGCGCAGGTTTCAACGAGGGGTCAGTGGTGCGTCTTGAGATCGGCCTGCAAGTCCTGGGTCCGCTTGACCAGGTATTGGCGCAGCAGCTCCATGTCTTCGCGCTGCAGAATGTCAGAGAAGTTGGGCATGCCTTTATTGATCAACGCACCGCTGACATAGGCTGGAAATGCCGCGTGCTTGTTGTCGTCCAGATAGCGCAGGTCTGGCACCACCCCACCGCTGATCGCGTTCAAGCCATGGCAACCGGCGCACAGGCCGTTGAACATGTCACGCGCCTGGGCCAGTTGCCCGGGTGTCGCCGTGAGTGCTTGGCGGGTGGTCGGCAGCACAGGCGCAGCCTTGGGCGGTGGCAGCTCGCCGGTGGCGCCGAGCTTGAAGGCAATCACCCGCGACTCGGCCCGTACCTTGCCCTTGTTGGTCAGCGGTCCGGTCAACAGCGGCAGGATCCCGCCCCACCCCACCGAAAACGCCACGTACTGCTCGCCGTTGACCGTATAAGTGACCGGTCCCGCCATCACGCCGGAATTGGCCCGGTGCTCCCACAGTGGCTTGCCGGTGTCGGCACGGTAGGCCACCACCCGCCCGTCGGCGGTGCCCTGGAACACCAGATTGCCGGCGGTGGCGAGGGTGCCGCCGTTGCCGGCACTGACGTAGGGTTGTTTCCACGCGGCTTTCTGCGTCACCGGGTCCCAGGCGATCAACTCACCGCTCCAGGCATCACGGATCTGGTTGAGCACTTTCGGGTCTTCCGGCAGGTCCGGCACATCCAGGCCAAAGTTGACCACCGATTTGTTCGGCAGGAACTGCGGGGCCTTGGCCGCCTTCAATTCGGCCAGGGTGTACTGCGCCGGTATGTACACGTAACCGGTCTTCGGGCTGTAGGACATGGGGTGCCAGTTGTGCCCACCGAGGAAACTCGGCTGCACCACCTTCGGCTCCTTGGAGTAGTCCGCCGCGCCGGTGAGGATCGGCCGCCCGGTCTGCAGGTCGATGCCACTGGCCCAGTTCACTGGCACGAAGTTGTTCGCTGACAGCAGTTTGCCGTTGGTGCGATCAAGGACGTAGAAGAAGCCGTTTTTCGGCGCCTGCATGATCACCTTGCGCACGCTGCCATCAATCTTGATATCGGCGAGGATCATGTGCTGGGTCGCGGTGAAGTCCCACTGGTCCTGTGGCGTGACCTGGTAGTGCCAGACGTATTCGCCGGTGTCCGGGCGCAGCGCGAGGATCGACGACACATACAGGTTGTCGCCCTTGCCATTGCTGCGGAACCGGTAATTCCACGGCGAGCCGTTGCCGGTGCCCACGTAGAGCAGGTCCAATTGCGGGTCGTAGGCCATCGAGTCCCACACGGTGCCACCGCCGCCCCACTTGACCCAGCCGTCGCCATCCCAGGTTTTCATGGCCTTGGCCATCGCGGCGTTTTCCGCTGGCAGCTTGGGGTCGCCCGGCACGGTGTAGAAGCGCCACACTTGCTTGCCGGTGTCGGCATCGTAGGCGGTGACGTAACCGCGCACTCCGAATTCGGCGCCGCCGTTGCCGATCAACACCTTGCCCTTGACGATGCGTGGCGCACCGGTGATGGAGTAGCTTTTGCTGCGGTCAATGATCGTGTCCACGCTCCACACCGGCTGGCCAGTGCCCGCATCCAGCGCAATCAGGCGCCCATCAAAACTGCCCACGTAGACTTTGCCCTGCCACACCGCCACGCCGCGGTTGACCGGGCCGCAGCAGCCCTGGCTGAGGTTTTCGGCGGGCACTTTCGGGTCGTATTTCCACAGCAACTCGCCGGTGGCCGCATTGATCGCATAGACGATGCTGAAGGCACCCGTGGTGTACATCACCCCGTCGACCACCAGCGGCGTGGCTTCGGTGCCGCTGTCGATATCCAGCTTGGTGGTCCAGGCCATGCCCAACTGGCCGACGTTGCCGGCATTCACGCGGTCCAGGGGGCTGTAGCGTTGCTCATCGTAGGTGCGGCCGTGGCTCATCCAGTTACCGGGCTCCTGGTCGGCGCCGATGATGCGCGCCCCATCGACCTGGGCCGGCCCGGCCAAGGCGAGCGAAGCGCACGCGGCCATCAGCAGAGGCGTGCCCAACAGCAGGCTCCGTGTATTCATTGTTATTGTTCTCCAACATTAATCGGTTCTGGCCACGCTATTAGAGGGCCTGCCACGCGCGACCACTTGACTGAGGCTGCCAAAGCCCTTGGCATTCCCTGCCAAAGCGCTGCCTAAACCGGCTGCTGGCGAAAGTCCCGGGGCGCATGTTGGAAGTGCCGCTTGAAGGCCCGACTGAAATGCGCCGCGTCGACAAAGCCCCATTTGAAGGCGATCTGGGTGATCGACTCATGCCGCAAGTCCCGAGCGCGCAGGTCCTGTGCCACCCGTTCCAGACGGCGCTGCTGGATATAACGCGCGATGCTTTCATGACGTTGCTCGAACAGCCGGTATAGCTGGCGCACCGAGACATTCAGGTGCCGCGCCAGGTACTCGGGGCCAAGGTCGGTTTCTTGCAGGGAAGCTTCCACCAGGCGCGTGGCCAGGCCGTAGATATCGTCCTGCCCCACGCAGGCAAAACCCGGCTGGCCTTCGGCACGCGCGTCCAGGCCGGCAGCCGCCAGGCCGATCATGGCTTGCTCCACGGCCGGGCCATCGTTCTCGCCGCCATAGCCCTCACTCAGTTGCGCATCCTCCAGGGAGCGCACCAGTGCACGGATCATATGGGTGGCGACGCTATTGCGCGCCAGCTTGCCAAACAAGCGCTGCTGGCCGAACTGGCGGCTAACCTCGGCGCGTGACAGGTGCACCGAGGTATTCTGCACCAGCCCCTGGGGCTCGATCTCGAAGGCCTGGGCCGAGTCCACCAGGGCGATATCGTCCGGCCCCAGTTCGATCACCCGGTGCTGCTGGCGGATACGCTGGTGCCCGCTGCCCTGCAGGATCAGAAAGCAGTGGCGGTCATCGTCGCCATCGCCGTGGGTGTGATCGCGGCTGATCAGCCCGGCATTGGTGCGGATATGGGCCAACTCCAGGCCACACACATCCTGGCCATGGACGCTGCCGATAAACAGGCTGTGTCGATCTGAGCGCGCGGTGCTGAAATTGCCGCATACCGCACGCAAGTCACGATTCCAGTTGGCGAACTCAACGCAAGGGTTCAACAAGGCAGGCATACCCCCTCCCACAGACCATTTATAGTTATATTGTTAACATATTATCTATATAGGGTCAGCGCAAGCGTGGTAAGGCGCTGCTAATCATTCCGGCCCGTGATCAACGCACTGATCGCCTGGGCATTCACCGGCACGCTGAGGTAGAAGCCCTGCGCCTCATCGCACTGCACATCCTTCAGCGCCTTGAGCTGGTCGAGGGTTTCCACGCCTTCGGCGGTGACCGTCAGCGAGAGCGCGCGGCCCAGGCCGACAATCGCCTGGATGATCGACTGATCGCCGCCGCTGGCGGTCAGCCCACCGACAAAGCTGCGGTCGATCTTCAGCCCGTCGAAGGGGAATGAGCGCAGATAACTCAACGATGAATAGCCGGTGCCAAAGTCATCCATCAGCAGGCGCACGCCCAGGGCCTTGAGGCCTTGCATGGTGTCCAAGGCGATTTTCTCGTCGTTGAGCATCACACTTTCGGTCAACTCCAGCTCCAGTCGCGCCGGGTTCAAACCCGTCTCGACCAGCACTGCTTTGACCCGCGCCACCAGGTGTCCGCGCTGGAACTCGGTAGAGGACAGGTTGACCGAAATCATCACATCCTCAGGCCAGCCAGCGGCCGCCTGACAGGCCGCGTGCAGTACCCAATTGCTCAACGGCAGGATCAACCCGGTTTCTTCGGCGATGGGGATAAACACGTCAGGGCCCAGCAGCCCGCGCCGCGGATGTTCCCAACGCACCAAGGCCTCGGCGCCGGCCAGGCGTTTGCCTTCGATGCGGTAGCGCGGCTGGAAATCCAGGCGCAGCTCACCGTTCTTGATGGCATGGCGCAGATCGGCTTCAAGCTGGCGCCGCTCAATGATCCGCGCGTTCATATCCCCCGCATAAAAACGCCAGGTATTGCGCCCGCTTTCCTTGGCTTCGTAGAGCGCAATATCGGCATAGCGCAGCAGGTCTTCGGCCAGGGTCGCATCCACCGGCGCCATGGCAATACCAATGCTGGCGCTGATGAATACTTCATGTTCAGTGATGTAAAACGGCTGCTCGATACAGTCGATCAGGCGCCGACACAGGCCTTCTACTTCCAACGGCGAACTCATGCCCGCCACCACCAACATAAACTCGTCGCCGCCAATGCGCGCAACCAGGTCGTCACCGCGCAGGCAACCCTGCAAGCGCCGCGACACCTGGTTGAGTACGTCATCGCCGGCCGCGTGCCCCAGCAGGTCATTGACCGGTTTGAAGCGATCGAGATCGATACTGAGCATGACCAATGGCTGTTCCAGGGTCGGCACCGCCTTGAGCTTGCCCTCGAGGAATTCCTGCATGCGCGAGCGGTTGGCCAGCCCCGTCAAGGCATCGTGTTGCGACAGGTACTCAATGCGTCGCCGGGCCTGTACCTCTTCGGTGATGTCACTGGCGGTGCCCCGATACCCCTGCCCCGGTATCTCGCGCACCGACAATCGGCAGATCCGCGGCTCACCGTCACCCGACAGGTAGTTGCATTGCACAATGGCATTCGGGCGATGGGCGTGGTCCTTGAACCAGCTGGACAGCAGGCCCTGATCCGAGGCCAATAGGTCATCCGCCGCCAGCCCCAGGCAGTTGGCGCCCTTGAGGCCGGTGATCATATCGAAACGCTCCGACAGGTAGGTGAAGCGCAAATGGGTGTCCAGCTCCCAGATCCAATCGGATGCCGCCTCGGCCACATCGCGAAAACGCGCCTCGCTGACCAGCAGCGCGGCACGACTGGCTTGCAGGGTGGCGTAGTTGCTGTCCATGATCCGCGCGGCGGCGGTGCTGCGGCGCTGGATCACCCAGGCCATCAGGGCGAAGATCAGCCCGGCGACCGTGACCAGGGGCACGACCAGCACCAGCAACTGGTGCCCCGGGTCATCCGAGTCCCATTGCACCATGCCGGCATTGTCCCTGAGGCTCAGGCTCGGGACGCCGGCCGGCGCCCCGCCAGGCGGGACGACCCGCAGGCCTTGCACGCCAAAGTCCTCGCCCAACGCGGCCAGACGTTGCGGCGTGAGCTTGGCAATGAAGATCAACACAGAGGCGGGCCCACTGTCGGCTTTCACGTCGGGGTCGGTGCCCGGCGTCAGCGCCGCAGCGGCCATCACGGCGGGCGTCCCGTCTGCCTGTATCAGCCGGCTCACCGATTGGCTGTTGACGGCGGCCTCCCTGGCCTGGGCCAGCAGTGGCTCGATCGGGATGTGCAACCAGTCCTGCACGGCCACGGTCTGCAACTGGCCATCAATCACCGAATACACCGTCCGGCCAGCAGGATCGACAACAAAGACCCCCTGGAAGCCCAAGTCGGCAAATAGCGTCGAGCCAAGGTTCTGGCGGACAAACGCCCAATCCACATCCACCTGCTGATGCAGGTGGGTGTAGGCGTCCCCCCAAAATGCATAGTCCTTGACCGTAGCGCCGGCAACCCGCTCGACAGACAGCAAGGCGTTTTCGATATCGATCCGGCTGTGCTCGCCAGCATCGTGATTCAGGTGATCGGCAATCGAAACCAGCAGCACCCCGACCAACAGAAACATGGCCAGTAACAGCAGCGAACAGGCGAGCAGATAAGCCCGTGCGGTAGAGAGGTTGGAAACTTTGCCTTCCAGCGACGACTTCGGATCAACGTTGAGCTTTTCCATAGCGCTCCAGGCGCCAAGGCGCCCTGACAACCCGCACCGAAAACCACACCACGCACACACAGCTGCGCGACTGCCTGCCCATAGAAGATAGACACTATTTCGCGATCCATCGAACGATCAGGGTTTACCCAGCACCTTACTGAAGCTTTGCGCCGCCGGTTGCAGCCAGCGCGCCTGCACCAGCAGCGGGGTCACGGCGGCCCCCGGCTCGACCTGCCCATCCACCTGCAACCGCTTTGCGGCGGCCTGGACCTTGAAATGGTGCTCGGCCGCTAATTGCACATCCGCCAGCAGCCGCAGGCCATCGCTGCACTGTAGTTCGATCCGGGCGTTGCCCAGCTTGGCCAGCCACGGGCTCAACAGCGCAAGGTCGTGCCCCACCAACTGGCCTTCAGTGTTACGACAACTGGCCCCGGCGCCATTGACCTGCAATCGACCTTCCCAGCGACCGTCCAGCACGAACATCGGCGCCGGCAAGGTGTTGACCGCGCGCGGTGCCAGTTGCGCCTGCCACTTCCATGGCCAGCCTTGGATCGACAGCGCCCATATGCGCTGTTGAAAGCCCAGGTTCATCTGCGCCTTCCACGGCCGCAGGTGCCACTCCACCGGGCCCAGGGCGCCGACCCGCGCCGCGCGGCCATGCCATACGCTGCCCGCGACACCGCTGGGCTGCCAGCCCGCCGGCCAGGGTATTTGGCGGGCGACAAAGGTGGCTGGCAGTTCCAGCAGCAAGGTCAGGGCAAACACCAGAACGGCCCACGTGATAAGCGCGCGACTCATGGCCGCGCCGCCACTTCCAGGCTAAAGGCATACCTCTGGCCGCCCCCCTGTTCAAGGCTCCACTGCAGCGGCCGTGCCCCCTGCTCCTGCACGGTGCGCAGCAGTTGTTGCAGGGCCTGGGGCCCGGGCAGCTCGCCTTGCAATTGCCAGCGATCGCCCTGCTGTTCGACACGGGTCAACACCCATTGGCGCGACACCGCCAGCGCCTGCCATTGCTCGTTGGAAAACGCTGCGGGCGGTAGCAGCGCACTGGCTTGCTGCGCCAGTGCCTGCCACTGGCGCGCGTCCTGCCAGGCTGCCAACAGCGGCCGCGTCAGCAACACCAGCAGCAACAGCACAACGGTTGACCAGCCGGCCAGCAGGCTATAGCGGCGCTTGGGCGGCAGTTGGTTGAAGTGGGTCAGGTACGCTTGCATCCGGGCGTTCATGGTTGTTCTCCCAGATCAAAACTCAGGTGCAGTTGCCCGCCAGCGCCCTGTGCTTCATCCATCCATTGGGCACTCGCGAGTTGGGCAATGGCCTGCCATTGGGTCGGCTCCGGCCGGGGGCCATTGCCGCGCAGGCCGAGGCGCCAATGCTTGCCGTCAAACGCCATGCTTGTCACCGACCAGCCGGGTTGCTGTTGCAACCAGGCCGAGAGTCCCTGCTCCAGGGCCACGATCTGTTGCTGGCGCACCTGCCACTCGTTCGCCGCGCCTTGCACCCGCGCCAACGCCGCACGGGCCTGTTGCGGGTTGCTGGCGGGCCCGGCCACCGCCTTGACCTGGGTTTTCCACACGTCGACCTGACGCACGCTCTGCAGCAGATACACCGCCCCCCAACAGGCCGCCAACACCATGCATCCCAGCAGCAAGTGGCGCTGCAAGCGGCTCATCATCGGCGCTCGCTGCGCGCGCACACGCGTCGGCCGCGAGCCTTCCAGCACACTGGGCAATTGCTCCAGGCGCGACAGCCGCGACGGCCAGTCGCCCGCAAGCGTCTGCGCAGGCAAGTCGCGCCAGGCCTGGGGCAAGCGCTCACCCAACGCCTGCGGCCACACCAACCATTGCCGGGAGTGGGCCTTCAGGCACAGCAGTTGTTCGCGCTGCCAACGCACCGCGTGCCCCGGCTCGGCGTCTGGCAGCAACTGCAACTCCGCCCAGCCGTGGGTAATTTGTACGCCAAGTGCGGCACACTCGGCCAGCCATTGCTGCACCTGCTCGCGCTGCATCACCAATAGCTCCAACTGCCCAGCTTCGCGGGACAGGCAACTGACCAGTAACGCTTCGGCGGGCTGCTGCGCGTACTCTTCAAACAATTGTGGCCACTCATGGCGCTTGAGACCCGGCGGTGCCGGCAGGCAGAAATGGCTGCAGTCAAGCGCCGGGATAATCAAGGCGCCCGGCAGTTGCAGCAGCGCGGCCGGTGGCGGCCAGGCGCCGCTTGAGCAAGCCCGTTGCGCGCTGTAGTGCAGCCACTGCCAACGACCTTCGGCGAGGCTTGGCGGACGCATCAGCAACCATTCCCGGGGTTTGGCCCGCAGACGCTCAAACATACCGGTGCTCCCACTCACGGCTGGGTATCGGGCAAGGCGAAGGTACAGACATAAGGGGCTCCATGATGCTCGAACTCGATCCGCACGCCGCGATTGGGCTGGGCGGCAACAGTAGAAGGAAAGGCCAGCCAACGCGTGCCCTGATAAAAACTGAACGTGGCGCGCGCGACCGGCGCCAATGACTCCTTGAGCGTCCAGCGGGGCTTGCTGGCCGCGTACAGGTCGGCCGAGACCCACAGCTCGAGGCGCTGCTGGCGTGCATCGAACAACAGGCGCTGGCGTTGTACGCGCGATGCGCCGTCGGCGGGCGGCCATGCGGCCAGGGCCACCCACTGCAGTTGCCCCAGGCTCGGCTGCCACTCCAGCCAGGCCAATTCCAGGGGCAAGCGCTGCTCGTACAACTGGCGCAACACCAGGGCATCGAAGCGGCGCTCCAGGGCCATGCACAATTCCAGTACCTGGGGCTCGCCGCCGGGCTCCTCCAGGCGCTCACGCACCTTGACCCAGCCATTGACCAGAGCCGCCAGCAACACCCCGACCACCGCCGTGAGGGCCATCGCCACCAACAACTCCACCAGGGTCAAGCCGCGCTGCGTGGCCTTCATGGGCGCACCAGAAACAGGCTGAACTGGCCCAGGGGCTGGCGCTGCTCGGGATCGGCAAAGAGCGTCAACTCACCACGACGCAAGCGATTGACCCCGGTATTGCCCAGGGTCAATTGCCAATGACAGGTGCCAAGCCCCTGCCGCAACTGACCGCTCACCACATTGATCTGCGGCCAGTACTGCTCCACGCCAAACCGCGTCTCCAGCTCCCGCGCGCACAAACTGCCCAGGCGATGCTGCGCGACGGCCTGGTGGGTAGCGATGCGCTGGCGCAGCAACTGGCTGACCATCACCGCCATCAGGGCGGCAATCCCCAGGGCGACCATGACTTCGAGCAAGGTAAATCCTCGTTGGCGCTTCATGGCAGGGTCGCGATATGCAAGGTGTTGTCGGCCTGCCATTGCCAGCGCTGGCGGCCCTCGGCCCAGCGCCAGGTCAATGACACCGGGCGGGCCAGCCCCGATGGGGTGAACATCACTTGGGGCTCGCTGCTCACGGGCCAGTCAGGTTGCAGGCCGGCCGGCCAGGGCGCGCCGCGCGAGGGTTCGACCCGCCATCCTGGCGCCCCCCTCCCGGCCTGCCAGCGCACGAACTCGGGGCTGCGGCCGTTCCAGCGCAAGCCCAGCAACTGCCCGGCATGCCGGGCCTGGGCGGCCTGGCTGCGCGCCTCGTTGGCCAGTTGGGCCAAGGCCTGGTGCATCGGCGCCTGACCGGCATCGAGGAAGGCCACGCCCAGGGCGCTGAACAAACCGACGATCAACAACACCACCAGCATTTCCAGGAGCGAAAACCCGCGACTGCGCCGCATACCTAGAGGTCCCAGTTACCAATATCGGCATCGGTGCCTTCACCGCCTTGCTGGCCGTCGGCCCCCAGGGAAAAGAGATCCACCCGGCCATGCTGGCCTGGCGTGCGGTAGCCATAGGCGTTGCCCCACGGGTCCTCGGGCAGCCGGCGGATATAGCCGTCGGCGCGCCAGCTGCGAGGCAACGGTTCCAGGGACGGTTTGCTGACCAGGGCCTGCAAACCCTGCTCGGAGGTAGGGAACCGCAGGTTGTCGAGTCGGTACATATCCAGCGCCTGCTCCAGGGTCGCCAGGTCAGCCAAGGCCTTCTGGCGCATGGCCTTGTCCTGGCTACCGAGCACGCTGGGGGCGACCACCGCGATCAGCAGGCCGATGATAAAAATCACCACCATGATTTCCATCAGGGTGAAACCGCGTTCGCGACGCTTGACCGCACGATTGCCTGGCATGGCGTGCTTTTCCATTTCAAGTTCTCCAGTTTCAGGTTGTCTGTTCAAAGGCTAAGGCCCTGATTGAGCTGCATGATCGGCAGCAATACCGCCAGCACGATGAACAGCACCACCGCGCCCATCAGCAGAATCATCAGGGGTTCGAATAACGCCAGCAGCAGGTCGACCTGGCGCGCAAAACCACGTTCCTGGTTGTCGGCGACCCGCTCCAGCATGTCGGGCAAGGTGCCGCTGGCCTCGCCGCTGGCGACCATGTTCAGCAGCATCGGCGGAAAGTGCCCGCTGGCACTGAAGGCGCGGTACAGGGTCACGCCGCCCTCGACCTGCTCACGCACGGTTTCCAGGGCTTGGTGAATCTGCCGGTTGCCGACCGTGGCGGTGGCGACCTCCAGGGATTCAAGCAACGGCACCCCACTGCCGAGCAAAATCGCCAGGCTGCGCGACACCCGCGCGCTTTCCAGCACCGACAACAGCACGCCAATACGTGGCAGGCGCAAGGCCAGGCCGTCACGGCGCAAGCGCCACAGTGGCCGGCGCAGTAAAATCTGCGCCCCCAGCGCCAGCAGCAAACCCAGCCCCAGCAACCACGGGCCCAGCATCACCAGGCCTTCGCTGGCGCCGATCAGCACCCGGGTGATCAACGGCAGGCTTTGCCCGGTGTGGCTGAACTGCTCGGTGAGCTTGGGCACCACAAAGGTCATCAGGCCGATCACCACCGCCAGCGACACCAGAATCAGCACCGCCGGGTAGATCAACGCCGTGCGCGCCTTGTGCCGCTGTTTTTGTACTTGCTCCAGGTGCTCGGCCAGGCGCTCCAGCACCGGCGCCAATTTGCCCGAGCGCTCACCGGCCTCGACCAGTGCGCAATACAGCGTGTTGAACTGCCCACCCTGGCGGCGCAGGCTCTGGGCCAGGCTCAAGCCTTCGCCAAGGGCGCCGCGCACCGCCACCAGCAGGTTACGGATCGCCGGCTCTGCCAATTGGCGTTCCAGGGTGCCCAGGGCATCCACCAGTGGGATGCCGGCACTCAACAGCGTGGCCAACTGGCGGGTCAATTCGCACAATTGCCCATGGTTCAAACGTTGCCCACGCGGGCTCGACAGGCTCGCGCCCTGCACCTGCAGTTCACGGGCGAACAGGCCTTGCTCGCGCAGCAGTTGCCGGGCATGGCGCTCGCTTTCTGCCTGGATACTGGCTTTGCGGCGATTGCCGCGCAGGTCCAGCGCCTGGTAGCGATAGGTCGGCATCAGTCGCGCACCGCACGCAGGACCTGCTCCAGGCTGGTGTCGCCACGGCGCAGGCAGTCGGTGGCCATGGCGGTCAGGCTCTGGCGCTTGTCGGCCAGGTATTCGTGCATGGCCGCTTCGCTGGCGCCGTCGTACAGCAGGCTGATCAAGCCGGCATCCAGGGTGATGAATTCGTAGAGGCCGATCCGCCCGTTGTAGCCACTGCCCTGGCAGTCGTCGCAGCCCTGGGGGTGAAAGCTCTGTTCGAGGGTTGCCAGTTCCGGCCACAGCTGGCGCTCGGCGGCCTGCAATGGCGCAGGCGTTGCGCAATGGCACAACCGGCGCACCAGGCGCTGGGCCATGACGCCCTTGAGGCTGGAAGCGATCAGGAACGGTTCGATGCCCATGTCACGCAAGCGGGTGACCGCGCCCACCGCGCTGTTGGTGTGCAGCGTCGACAGCACCAAGTGCCCGGTGAGGCTGGCTTGCACGGCGATTTGCGCGGTCTCCTGGTCGCGGATTTCGCCGAGCATGATCACGTCCGGGTCCTGGCGCAGGATCGCCCGCAGGCCACTGGCGAAGGTCATGCCGGCACGGGGGTTGATCGCGGTCTGGCCGATGCCGGTGATCGCGTATTCCACCGGGTCTTCGACGGTGAGGATGTTGCACGAGCCATCGTTCAGCGCATTGAGGCTGGCATACAGCGTGGTGGTCTTGCCCGAGCCGGTGGGCCCGGTGCTCAGCAGAATCCCGTTGGGCCGTGACAGGCAGGCGCGCAGGGCCTGCTCCACCTCGGCGGGCATCCCCAGGTTATTCAGGTCCAGCAGATTGGCCTGTTTATCCAGCACCCGCATCACCACGCGCTCGCCGTGGATGCCGGGCAAGGTCGAGACGCGGATATCCACCTCGCGCCCACCGGAGCGCAGGGTAATGCGGCCGTCCTGGGGCTGGCGTTTTTCGGCGATGTCCAGGCGCGCCATGACCTTGATCCGCGACACCAGCATCGCCGACAAGGCCCGTGGCGGGCGCAGGATCTCGCGCAGATGGCCATCGACCCGCAGGCGCACCACCAGGCTCTGCTCGAAGGTTTCGATATGGATATCCGAGGCCCGCAGGCGCAGGCCTTCGGCGAACAGGCCGTTGATCAAGCGGATCACCGGCGCCTCGTTGTCGCTCTCCAGCAAGTCTTCGATACGCGGCAGTTCGTTGATCAGGCTGTCGAGGTCAACCTGCTCGCCGATGCCTTCGATCAACGCCGCCGTGGCTGACTCGCCAGCCTGGTACAAAGCGCCCAGGCGCAGTTCGTACTGGGCCGGGTCAAGGTGCTCGACCAGTGTCGGCAAGCCGTGCACACGCAACACTTCCTGCAAGGCGTCGGTGTCGACATCCTCGCGCAGGCACAAGGTCCAGCCCTGCGGGCCCGGCGCCCGTGCCAAACCCGCCTGGCGCGCCAGTCGATAAGGCAACAACGTACTCACCACACGCCCTCGTCCAGGCGTTCGCGGCTGGCCGGGAACAGGCGCAGCAAGGCGTTGTTATCGGAGATTGCGGGCAATGCCAGGTTCGAATTTACCTTGAGGTTGCGGTACTTCTCGCTGCTCAGTTGGGCCAGGGTCTCGCCGTCGCGCATGATCCGCGGGCGGATAAATACCATCAGGTTCTGCTTGGTGCGCTGGCTGGCGTTGGAGCGGAACAGCCGCCCTACCCCCGGAATGTCGCCGAGCCACGGCACACGCTGGTCACTGTTCTTGGCCTCGTCACCGATCAGCCCACCGAGCACCACGAGGCCGTTGTCTTCGACCATGACCTTGGTCTTGATCTCGCGCTTGTTGGTGATCACATCGCTGGCGCCCGTGCTTTCGGCAATCGAAGAGACCTCTTGCACGATGTCCAGGCGCACGGTGTTGTCGATATTGATCTGCGGCTTGATCCGCAGCTTGATCCCCACTTCCTTGCGCTCGATGGTCTGGTAGGGGTTGGTGTTGTTCTGCGTCACCGAGCCCGTCACAAAGGGCACTTCCTGGCCCACCAGGATCGACGCTTCGGCGTTGTCCAGGGTCAGCAGGGTCGGGGTCGAAAGCAGGTTGAAGCCGCTTTCGCTTTTCAGTGCATTGAGCAGCGCAAGGAAGTTCAGCCCACCGCCGTTGAGCTTGCCAAAGCCTGCGGTGGCGCCGGGCACATTGGCCAACAGCTTGCCCAGGCCAGCCGTGTCACCACTGGCAGCGGCCCCCGCCAGGCCGGCGATGCTCGTCCCGCCATTGGTAAAGTTCACCGCGCCGCCGCCAAACGAGTCACCCAAAAACAACCATTGCACCCCCAGTTCCTGGGCGCGGGTGTCGGAGACTTCGGCGATGATCGCCTCCACCACCACCTGGGCACGGCGGATATCCAGCTGTTCGACGATGGTGCGGTAGGCGGCGATTTCGCTGTCCGGGCCGACCATCACCACGGCATTGGTGCCCTCCTCCGACTCCATGCGAATCCCCGAGGCGCTGGCCGCCATCTGCTTGGGTGCGCCTTCCCCGGCCACGCCCTCGCCACCGGCGCCGGGGGTGTCCTGGCTCAAGCCGCGCAGCACCTTGACCACTTCGGCGGCGTTGGCATGGCGCAGGTACATCACCACGGTATTCGACGGGCGCAAGGCATTTTGCGGCTGGTCCAGTTGTTTGAGCAGCGCGCGCACGCGCTGGCGGCTGTCGGCACTGCCGCGCACCAGCAAGGCGTTGCTGCGCGGGTCGGCCACCACCTGCGCGCCATCGGCGCCCTGCTCGCGGGCCAGCAAGCGGGTCATCAATTGCGCGGTGTCGTTGGCGCTGGCGTTGACCAGGGGCAGCACTTCCAGGGGCTCCTGGCTGACCTGGTCGAGTTGCTGCAACAGCGCGTCGATACGGTCGAGGTTGCTGCGCCAATCGGTGATCACCAACAGGTTGGCCGACGGGTATGGGCTGATCACCCCGACGCGAGGGTCGATCAGCGGTTTGAGGATATTGAGCATCTGTTCACTGGCGGCGTTGCGCACGCTAAATACCCGGGTGGCCATGCCGTCGTTGGCTTGCGCCACCTGGCGCGCCGACTCCACCGGCACCGGCTCCAGGCGTGCGGCCTGGTCCGGCACGATCTTCACGCTGCCATTGGGCAGGTTGACGGCGGCAAACCCCTGGGCGCGCAATTGGGCGAGGAAGATGTCGTAGATCGCCTCGCTACCGAGCATGTCCAGGCTGCGCACCGTGACCTTGCCCTTGACCCGCGGGTCGATGATGAAGGTGGTGTTGGTGATGCGCGATACGCTGTCGATAAAGTCGGTGAGTTCGGTATCGATGAAGTTCACTTCATACAAAGCCGGTGCTTCTTCGGCGCCGACCGGGGTCACGCTCAAGGCCAGGCACAATGCGCTCAGGCCCAGGCATTTATTGATCATGTGCATCGTCGGTTCATTCCTTGCGCTTGAGGCCGATCACCGGGCGCTCAGTCGGCCATGGCAAGCGCTCGCGCTGCCCTTGATTGTCGAAAATCAGCCCGCGTTCATCGATGTCCTGCAAGACGATGCCCGGGGCCAGGCGCTGACCCAGGGTCAGCGTGCGTTCTTGTTGCGCAAAGCGCAGGACCAGCACCGTGGCGCGCAACGGCGTGGCCTTGAGGCTGCCCAGGTAATCGACCTTGAGCGTGGTCAACGGCAGGTCGTCGCTGGGCGCTTGGCGTGGTGTCCAGTGGCTGCTCAACAGGTCGGCGACCGGTGCGGGAGCCGCAGTTGGCACGATCGGCTGGGCGATCCCGTGCCACAGTTGCAACACGCATTGCGCCGCGAGCCAGGCCAACAACGTAACCAGCAGCACGTTGAGCAGGCTGCCTGCGCGGTTCAACTGAGCAGGCTCCGTGGATGCCATCCTGGGTGCCCTTGCACGTAACGCACTTCGGGCAATTGCAACGGCGCCAGTTGCCAATCTGCCGGTTGCTCGCGCAACCAGCCTTCCAGGTGTTGCCACAACGGTTGCCCGGCATCGGCGGCAAAGCCCAGGCCAAAGGTGCGGCAGGTGCCTACGGGTTCGGCAAACTCACTGACCCTTTTGCCGCCGGGGCTGTAGGTGACCTGCCAGGGCTGGCCGAGCCAGCGCGGCAGGTCCTGGCTGTTATCCAGCAGCAGCGGCTCGCCAAACAGTTGCTCGGCGCCGTTTTCCAGGACCTGGCGCACCTGCTGCGCCGGTACATCGACCACCGGCGCCGGGTAACTGGCACTGAGGCTGATCAAGTGTTCGCGGGTGATCATCTGGCCGCGCGCCAAGGGGCTGTCATAACGCAGGCCCGGTAGCAGCACCGCGCTCTTGGGCTCGCGGGCCAGGGCCTGGTGCAACAGGCGATCCCAACTGCCGGCGCGCACATCGCGGCGCCAGAGGTTTTCCGGGGCCTTGGCCAGGGGTTGGTCGAGCCAGGCCGCGTGGGCGGCGCGTTGTTGTTGCAGGCGCGGTTGCAGGCGCTGGGCATGGGCCTGGGCGCTGGCATCCAACGCACTGGCCTGGGCCGGAAAAAAGCGTGCATCAAACCGCCATTGCCCCGCCTGCGCCTGGCAACGGATGCGAAACGCGCCGCTGGCCCGGGTCCCCCCCAGCACCACCGGTACACGTTTACCGGAACTCTGCAGGATCTCCACCGGCTGCGGCCACAGGTCCTGGCCACGGGCGCACAACATCAAGTCCACCTGGCTCAGGCGCTCCGCCAGCCAGAACCCCGGCCCGGTGCCGACATCGGCCAGGGCCACCACCAGGTCGGCTTCTTCACGGGCTTGGGTGAGCACCGGTTGCAGGCTGTGCAACCACTGCTTCAAGGAACCTTGCTGGTCCCGCGCATAAGGGTCGGTGATGCCGACGACGGCGATACGCACGCCCCCCCGGCGGAACACCTGCATTCCCGGGGTGGCCAGGCGCTGCGCACTGGCGCTGGCCAGGCCGGCGCCCAGCACCGGATGACCGAATTGCTGATACAGGCCCTGGCATTGTTCGGGCCACAGCACGCGTTCATCGCTGCTGACCCGAACTTCGCTGCCCAGCAACTGGCTGCCCTGGACCCCGGACAAGCCACGGGTCAGGTAGGCCAGGCCGCTGCCGTTCCAGCACTGGCCGTTTTCCAGGGTCAGGCTATTCTCATGCCCGGCTTCATCACGCAGGCGTTGCAGCACCGCGCCGAGTACCGCATAGCCACCGGTTTGTACGCTGTCACTCAAGGAGGCATCCAGCAGGCCATCCAACTGGCTGCCATCGGCTTGGCGAAAACGTGCATTGGCCCCGGTGATCCACGGCGCCTGGCCGATCCGTGTCGCCGGGCCCAGGCGTGTGGCGGGGACCACCGGGCGACCCGGCAGGCGCGCATCGAGGGTGTCGGCGATGTACAACAGGTCGACCGGCTGGCTGTCCGCAGGCCCCGCCGCAGCCCCCAGGCTAGAGCAGCCGGCCAGCCACGGCGCACAGGCGCCCAGCGTCATCCATCCCAATACATCGCGCCGCACCATTGAAGCCATTGTTCTCTCACCCTAGGGCTATCTCTTCTTTAAGGGCGGCATAGTGGGGGTCAATTAATGACGGTTTAATGTCAGTTTTTTAACAGGAGTGAAATAGGCATCCTTGTAACAAAAGGAAATAAAACAAATACACTTAAATACATTTTTAACAAAACCGACCGCGAATCATCACATTCGGCTCTTAGAGTTCGGGCTCCTTTCAAAAATCGTGATCTACAAAGGACCTGATGAAATGAGTCGAGAGACTGGCGACAACCAGAATCGCAACCTGAGCCTCAATGAGCCGATGGAATCGGTACTCACTGCCTACCTGAGCCGCCGCAGTGTGGTACGTGGCGGACTCGGCGCCGCGATCGCCATGATTGCCGGCACCGGCCTGACGGGCTGCTTCGACAGCGGCGGTGGCTCCGACCACGACACCCCGACCGAGCCCTCCAAGCCTGCGTTGAAACTGGGCTTCAACTCGATCCCCGGCTCCCTCACCGATGCCTGCACCGTGGCTGCCGGCTATACCGCCCACGTCCTGGCCCCGTGGGGCACGCCGTTGAACAGCAACGCAGCCCCGTGGAAAAGCGACGGCAGCAACACCTCCACCGACCAGGCCAACTCGGTGGGCATGCACCACGATGGCATGCACTTCTTCCCTATCAACGGCAGCTCCACCGACGGCCTGCTGGCGATCAACCACGAATACATCGACGCGCAAGCCCTGCACCCGGCTGGCCCGACCCTGGTTGGCGGTGCGCGTCCGGTCGAAGAAGTGCGCAAAGAGATCAACGCCCACGGCGCTGGCGTGATGCGCATCACCAAGGTCAACGGCCGTTGGCAGGTGATGGAAAACGACCCGTTGAACCGTCGTTTCACCACCGCCACCGTCATGGACCTGGCGGGCCCGATGAAAGGCACCGACCACGTAAAGACCAAGTTCTCCACTACCGGCACCCAGACCCGCGGCACCAACAACAACTGCGGTAACGGCTACACCCCGTGGGGCACCTACCTGACCTGCGAGGAAAACTGGCCAGGGATTTTCGTCAACAAAAGTGGCGCCCGTCCGGCAGACCAGGTGCGCATCGGCGTGGGCACCGGCAATGGCAACTATCGCTGGGAGTCGGTGGCTGGCGACCCGAGCGAAGTGAACGGCGAGTTCAGCCGCTTCAACGTGACCCCAAGCGGCGCCACCGCGACCGACGACTACCGCAACGAAGCCAGCACCTATGGCTACATCGTCGAGATCGACCCCTACAACGCTTCGACCCGCGCCGTGAAGCGCACCGCCCTAGGTCGTTTCCGCCACGAAGGTTGCTGGCCAGGCCTGACCACCGCTGGCAAGCCAGTGGTGTTCTACAGCGGCGACGACTCGCAAAACGAGTACCTGTACAAGTTCGTCTCCACCGCCCTCTGGGACCCGGCCGATGCCAACCCCAGCGATCGCCTGGCCACCGGTGCCAAGTACATGGACAGCGGCAAGCTCTACGTGGCGCGCTTCAACGCCGATGGCAGTGGTAACTGGCTGCTGCTGGACGTGGCCACCAGCACCACCGACGGCAGCACCCTGGGCGCGAAATTCACCGACCTGCCGGGGATCATCCTCAACACCCGCGGTGCAGCCGATGCCGTGGGCGCCACGCCGATGGACCGCCCGGAGTGGACCTCGGTCAACCCGCTCAATGGCGACGTCTACCTGACGCTCACCAACAACACCAGCCGCACGGTGGCCAACCCCGCCAACCCACGGGTGAACAACAAGCACGGGCACATCATTCGCTGGCATGACGCCGATAACCAGGTGTCGTTCACCTGGGACATCTTTGTGTTTGGCGCCAACGCGGCTGGCAGCCCGGACCTCAACCGCTCCGGCCTGACCACCCTGAACCAGTTCGCCAGCCCGGACGGCATGACCTTCGACAGCCGTGGTGTGATGTGGATCCAGACCGATAACGGCGAAAAAACCCTGACCGACTACACCAACGACCAGATGCTGGTGGTAATCCCCACCAACATGGTCGATGCCCAGGGCAAGCAAGTGCCGGTCAATGCCCAGAACCAGGCCGACCTGCGCCGCTTCTTCGTCGGGCCTAATGGTTCGGAAGTGACTGGGGTGACCTTTACCCCGGATAACAAGACGGTGTTCGTCAACATTCAGCACCCGGAAAACTGGCCGTCGACCACGGTCGCCACGGACGTCACGGTTGGGACTGTGCGTCCACGTGCATCCACGGTGGTGATCCAGCGGGCCGATGGGGGGGAATTGGCGATCTGATCAGGCTGCAGGAGCCGAACTGGTTCCTGCTTCACTGTTCTGGTGGGAGCTTTCGAACCCCGGTGAGGCTGCGATGACGCGGTAATTGCCAGCATTGATGCTGACTGACCTACCGCTTTCGCAGCCTCGCCGGGGCTCGACAGCTCCCACATTTGTTTTGTGGTGCAGGCAAACCCCGCAACGGGCAACACTGCATGCGGGAGCTGGCTTAGATCTTTGATGGTTCTTGGGGGTGTGTACATATCCGTTGCTGCGGTTATGGCGGCTTAGGGTTCCGCCCTTACGGCGGGTCACTTTCGAGAAGCACGAAAGTAACCAAAGCGCTCTTGCCCCACCACTCGGCACCTCGCCTAGGCTCGGTGTGCCCGTCATCCGACATTGATTTGGGGGGCCGCCGCGATGGGCCATCCATGGCCCAGCGCGGCTAAACCGGCGTCCTGCCGGTTTACCCCCCAAATCAATATCGGATTACGGCCAGCGTGGTTTAACGGGGCGCCTAAGATCAAAATCACAAGCAGAGCGAGGCGGCCTGACAGCCGACCTGATCGTCGAAGCGTGCGCGTCCCCCTGTGGGAGCTGGCTTGCCTGCGATAGCGGTCGATCAGTCAATATATTTATCGGCTGATACACCGCTATCGCAGGCAAGCCAGCTCCCACAGGGGAATGCAGCTTCGCGCTCTGGCGTTGCTGTTGCTGTTGCTCTGCTTTTGATCTGGCTTTTGATCTTAGGCGCCCCGTTAAACCACGCTGGCCGCAGGCAGGTATTGCGCAGTGGGCACCCCGGCAGGATGCCGGGGTAGCCGCGACACGGCCATGGATGGCCGATCGCGGCGGGCGCACGGAGCAATGCCTGA